>Ga0078972_1001920_pt1 | contig 72799 bp, 100 predicted proteins | sample YelNatPaOPGAMG01_FD_67568 | JGI IMG/M metagenome (GOLD analysis project Ga0078972, IMG submission 67568) | Hot spring thermophilic microbial communities from Obsidian Pool, Yellowstone National Park, USA - OP-RAMG-01 (SPADES assembly) (version 2) | ecosystem: Environmental > Aquatic > Thermal... | reverse complement strand
TACGTCAACAAGTATGGCATTATCCTGAATCACGCCTCCTCGGGGAACATAGGGATATATGGTACGCAGCCCCCTAATACGTACGCTCTGCTGGTGACCTCCCCATCCAATGCGGCTACCGGACTGCTCCTTGACAGGGACGTATCCAACAGCTGGCAGGCGGGTGAGTTGGTTTGTATCTCGTACTCATATCCTAATTGGAGTCACTGGGCCATAGGAAATACTATTATGGCCGTGGCCCCATCGGGGATAACCATAGCCTCGCAACTAGTCCCGGCAGGTTACGGTGGAGCTCTTCCGGTTCCCAAATACTCTGGTGTTATTCCCTGCGCATCCACCGTCAGGTTCATAGGAGCTGGTAATAACACCCTGTTTCAAGGGAGCATGGCTAACACCACCTTCTCAGGCGCCACATTTTACAATCACTACTACGTATTCAATCTTGGAGCCACAAATACAACCATAAATAACTGCGTACTTGTTGGATGGCAGTGGGGGGTTTATGGCGGAAGTTATTATACCCTTAATAATACTGTAATTACAGGATTTAATCAGGCCAATTATATCTCCAGCGCTATGGTCGCCAATAACTGCGTATTCGTGGGAAATTCGAATTCATACGAGGGAGAGGGCCCTTTTACCGATAACGGAAGCTTTCATGTTTCCACCGCAACCCCGCTTAACCAGTGGCCTTACTATACTTCCCCGGGGACGATAACACTTAACAACAGTTATTTTCTTAGCAATGGGAGTTGCATGAATGGATATAGTTTTCAAAATGGCTATCCCATATCTGTAAATAATTGCACTTTCGTGAGCTGCACCAACATGTCCAATAACTGTTTGGGAGTAAGCTTCAATAATTGTACAGCTTCCGGGTGTGGTAGTGCTATTCAAGGAAGTAGGGGCTGTATATTCAATAATTGTAAATTCATAAACAATGGAACAATACTGAATCAAAGCCTCTATAATAACCTCTACTCATGCTCGGTTTCAGGAACTACCACTTGGTTTGACTATCAAAGCACCGGAAACACAGGATATAACAATACGAATACTGGCGTCATGAGTGTCGCCAACCTTGCATCCTATACCGGGAAGGATAGAAACACGGAGTGGGGCCTGAACAGCGGGGTTTCATGGAATGGCTTGTCAGGAGACGTGTATTTCAACAGTGCGGGCGGAAGCGGAATAACCCAGGCTCCGCCTGCAGGCTATCCAACCGGGATGGTTAAATCACTTCACTGTTCGATGTCCTCGTCAACGGTTCCGCTTGAGTTTGACATGCCTGTTCAAGGGACGGCTTCAACGGATATTAACTTGTCGGTGTATGTGATTTCATCCATCCCGCCTTCGTCCATGATTTCACCGCTAGTTGTTCAACTGGTGGACCCTATGCAGCTGTACATGTCCTCCGCATCGTATCTGGCGTCCGGAGCGGTTGGCAACGGAGCAGGGTGGCAAACCATACCCATACATTACACTCCCGCAGTAACCGCACCTTTGCTGCTTAGGGTGACGGCCATGAACACTTCGGGAAGCTATGATTGGGGATTTTCCGCTCCATCTGGCGCAGGCACGGGAACCACTGTTTTCGTAATCGAGAGCGGTTATTAATCAGCGCTTTTTATGCTTGTTAACAGTCGGTATAAAGGAAAAGATTAGTCGCTCCTTCCTCCAGGGAAGGATGGGAGACAGGTTTTGGCCATAGTATCAACCGTACAAAGCGGCAACGCATCCAACCCCTCGACTTGGAGCACAGGGGCGCTTCCAAACCCAGGGGATACGATAAACATATCCTCAAATAATATCCTAACTTGGGATCTTAACTGGGCTTGGGGATCTATTCCCGCGTCCGGAAATACGTTTACCGTCAATGGAACATTCCTGTTTCCGTCAACTATGCCGTCAGGCAACTATGGAATCACTCTAAATGGAAACATCACAGTTGCCCCCACGGGCTCGTTCCTCATAGGAAGCGCGGCCTCTCCAATTCCCACGGGGGTGGTTTTTACCTGCTACACCAATAGTTATGGCATTGGCCTGAATAACGCCTCCTCGGGGAACATAGGAATATATGGTACGCAGCCCCCTAATACGTACGCTCTGCTGGTGACCTCCCCATCCAATGCGGCTACCGGACTGCTCCTGGACAGGGACGTATCCAACAGCTGGCAGGCGGGTGAGTTGATTGTGGTGTCGTATGCATATACTTGGGGGCACTGGGCCATAGGAAATACCATTGTGGCCGTGGCCCCATCGGGAATAACCATAGCCTCTCAACTAGTCCCGGCAGGCTCCAATGTACCTACTCCGGTCCCCAAATACAGTGGTGTTGTCGCCTGCGCCTCCACTGTCAGGTTCATAGGAGCTGGTAATAACACCCTGTTTCAAGGGAGCATGGCCAACACCACCTTTTCAGGCGCCACATTTTACAATCACAATAACGTATTCAATCTTGGAGCCACAAATACAACCATAAATAACTGCGTACTTATAGGATGGCAGTGGGGTTTAAATAGCGGAAGTTATTATACCCTTAACAACACCGTATTTTCAGGATTCAATCAGGGTATAGATGCTTGTAGCTTTACAACTACCAATAACTGTATATTTATAGGAAATGCAAGTCCATACCTCACGAATGGTGGTTTAACAGATAATGGAAGTTCTTATATCTCAAATAGTGGTGCAATTCAACCTCAAACGTATGGTACTCCATCACCAATATCTATGAATAGTAGTTACTTCCTTAATACTGGAAATTGCATAGTAAACTACGGACTTGGATATGGTTATCCTATATCTATAAATAATTGCACTTTCGTAAGTTGCAATTCTATGTCTTACAACTGCACGAGAGTAAACTTTAATAGTTGTACGGCATCGGGATGTGGTACCGCTATCCAATCCAGCATAGGCTGCACTTTCAATAATTGTAAATTCATAAACAATGGAACAATACTGAATCAAAGTATATATAATAACTTCTACTCATGCTCGGTATCAGGGACCACCTCATGGTTCGACTATCAAAGCACCGGAAACACAGGATATAACAATACGAATACCGGTGTCATGAGTGTCGCCAACCTTGCATCCTATACCGGAAAGAACAGGAACGTTGAATGGGGCCTAAACAGTGGGATTCCATGGAATGGCTTGTCAGGAGACGTATATTTCAACAGTGCGGGTGGAAGTGGAATAACCCAGGCTCCGCCTGCAGGCTATCCAACCGGGATGGTTAAATCACTTCACTGTTCGATGTCCTCGTCAACGGTTCCGCTTGAGTTTGACATGCCTGTTCAAGGGATGGCTTCAACGGATATTAACTTGTCGGTGTATGTGATTTCATCCATCCCACCCTCGTCCATGATTTCACCGCTAGTTGTTCAACTGGTGGACCCTATGCGGCCGTACATGTCCTCCGCATCGTATCTGGCGTCCGGGGCCGTTGGCAACGTAACGGGGTGGCAAACCATACCCATACATTACACCCCCGCAGTGACCGCGCCTTTGCTGCTTAGAGTGACGGCCATGAACACTTCGGGAAGTTACGATTGGGGATTTTCCGCGCCATCGGGAGGCGGAGGCGGCACAGCCGTCATAGTAATCAGCGATGACTACTAATTAACGCTTTTACACTACGTCACCACTTCAAAGGGTGCCGGCTTCGCACCCTTAATCATATAAACATAGGGTATATATAAAATGCAGGAATTGGTAAAAGCTGGATCTACAGGTGTGCTGCGTGAATTGATCCTTCGCAACGCCACCACGGGCCAGGGTGTGACGGGTATAGCAGCAGCATCTGTTTTGTGCGCTTTCATGAGACAGGGGGCCTCAGGCTCCGTATCCGTACCCCTTGTCAGCGGAACTTTGGGAACCTGGGCGTCAGGCTCATGGACGGAGGTGAACTCCACTGCGTGTCCCGGACTGTATCAGGTGGGACTTCCCGATGCTTGCTTCGCTCCGGGAGCTACTGATGTAAAGGTGATATTCCAATACAGCGGGGCGCTGGAGCGAGTACTTGAGTTTCAGTTGACGGGAGCCGATCTGTCCAACGGGGTGAACCTCGGACTTGCCGACATAGACACCAACATATCCAGTCGCTCGACTTACGCGGGAACCGACACTCCGGGAACCGTCACGTTGCTTTCGACTATCGGAGCGTCCGGTTCGGGACTAACCAATCTGGGGGACGCCAGGATAGGGAGCATATACTCAAACACCCAATCCATTCTATCGGTTAACGCGGCAACAAGCGGACTATTCCAGCGGATCCTTTCCCTTGTCGGGGATAATCAAGGCGTCCCTAGCGGAAGCGTCACGCTGGACGCCAACAGCAATCCGCTGTCCTATGTGATCTGCGGGTATGACACGGCCGCCCATGCCGCCTTGAATGACGGGGTAACCGGTGTGATAAACAAGGTGCAGGTGCAAAACACCTACAACTCAGCCGGGTGGTCAAGCACAACCATAACCAGAATTACATGATCCTAATATAAAGGAGAAAATGCAATGCTCACTAGCGCTCAACTTCAAGCCTTGACAACGGAGCTTCAAAAGCCGGTTTACGCCCCGTATATCTCGGCCGGAAATCTCGATGGCGTTCTTCAAATACTTAACGCCCCCTCGGTATCCGGGGATCATTACATAGCATCCACCGATCTATGGAATGCGCTTGAATCCTCCGGGGCTATGGCTCTTATACTTGAGGGACAGACTAACTCTAATCAAAGCATAGCCTTGGCCTGTCAGGAAGCGATAGAGGCCTTGCGCTATTCCAAAATCCCGGAATACAGGCTGGAGAACAGCGCCATACAAAACCTGCTTAATGGTTTCGTAAGCGCGGGCCTTATGACGCAGGCGCAGGTTACTCAATTCGAGAGCGCGTTTACTCAGGTATTTACGAGCGTAGCGGAAGGAATACTCGGACGGCAGGCGTCATTGCAGGATTTATGGATTGTATTTGGTAGGATACCCAACAGTTAGCGGATAAGGGGGACATTCTAAAATGGCTATTACATATGGGGCCGAAACGGATATAACACCTTCGGGATTGCAATCTCTCGCATCCGGTGCATCAGTGGTTACAGCATCTATAACGAATACTACAAGTGACGCTTTAATCACCATAACCGTATCAGGAACGACTTCCACCACGGCTTACATTTCCGTTTATCTTTTATCCTCTCAGGACGGGGTGAACTTTGACACCTTTGCTTCGGCAAGAATGCTTGGCGCCATTAATTTTTCCACATCACCCCAACAGAGAACTTACAGTATCGCCAATGATTCGGGATTGGGTGCTCCTCCTCCGTACTACGAAATTCTTATTTTTAATAATACCGGAGCCGCTCTTGCCGCAAGTGGCAATTCGGTTAAAATAACAACGGTTCAGTACTGATATGAAATTCAGACGGGGTTTATACATACCTGGTGATTACACGCTGGGATTTTGGCCATTAAACGGCAACTCCAAGGATTACTCCAGATATACGTATAACGGAGTTGACACGAATATGGCGTATGCTCCGCAGTACGGCAGATGTGAAAGGCCGGGCGCGTATTTTGCCGGTAACTCCTATATAACTACTTCCTATGTCCAAACAAATATCACTTATTACACTGTATCCTGCTGGATGAAGTCAACTTCGACTACCGTAGGAACTATATTTCAGGATAGGGGAAGCGGAGCAGGATTAAGTCTAACTCTGGCTTTTAACCAATCCTTTGACAACGGAAGCCAGACTGGAAAAGTGAGTTTTGGAGTTGATAGCAATAGTATATATGTAGGTGTACTTTCAGCTAAAAATGTTAATGATGGTAACTGGCATCATATAGTTGGCACATTGGTAGGTGGTGGAGCGGTAACAACAAGTAATTTTCATATATACATTGATGGCGTGGCAAGTATAGGAGGAGGGATAGGAAACAACTCAAACCCATCAACTCCATTTACTGGATTAGGTGGATCTGTAATAGGATACCATCAGGCTTGGGATGATTATTACATTGGCTATCTTGCGGAAGTCATAGTTGAATCTCGTGCATGGTCCCCAGCTGAAATTGCCTATTACTACGCCATGTCCTCTCAACTACTAACCAACTATTTTCAAAAGGAAAAATTTTACAGCATTCCAAGCGCGGGAGGCGGGGGCGGGGATATCATTAGAGGGTACTATCCCGGCCATTACAGAAGGATAGGAGACACCCTGGTAAGACGGTGGGTGAATCAGCCGAACGAAACATACCTTGGCCTTCCCGTAATATCAACAGCTTCGGACTCCTTGGCATCCTTGGATAGTACGATACCAAAAGGAAGCGGTGCAACCTCGGATTTTCTCACCTCCGCTAATTCCCTTACTGGAAGCGTCTCATCCAACACCGCAGATAATACCGCTGTATTGGACGCATCCACCGGGAGCGGTGGCGCAGGCACCACTGATTTCTCCGTGTTTTATGACTATGCGCAGGGGGCGGCAAACGCTTCGGTATTCGATTCGTTCGCGTCTTCGGACTTCATAAACGGGGCTGTCTATTCCTACGTATTCGACAGCCTGAGTTCCTTGGACGCCTTGTCCGCTTCGGCCGCCACGGCAAATCAGGATTACATATCCGTCCTTGACGCGCTGTTTTCAATTACGAATACTCGGGTAATCGACTTCTCCTCCGCTCTTGACGCTCAGGGTTCGATAAACGCCTTCTCCGACTTTTACGATTTCATCTCCGCAACCGATGTCACCACGATACCCGGTCCGAAGACAGTGTCCGATTATGCAAATGTTCAGGATACAGTCATAATTCCGGGAATTCTAGCCTCGGTATATGATTCGATAGCCGGAATCGATGCGACCTCCGCCAACTCGTCTCTCGCTCTTCCCGATTCCGCAGCGTTTAGTGACGCCTTGGCCTCCTATTCAACGTCAGCTCTGCCGGATATGGCGCTGGGTGCCGATATCCTGACATCCTCATCCACGACAAACCTGGCGGACTTCATACTGGGCGGTGATGTCCTAGCCTCCAATTCCGTGACAAACACCGCAGACCTGGTGTCAGGTATCGACACCTCCACCTCCTATTCTGCGCTGAGTGTGTCGGACCTGGCGTTGGGGTTGGATATTCTGACGTCCTATTCCAGGACAGGCTTATCGGACTTGGTGCTGGGCGGGGACATCCTGACGTCCTATTCCAGGACAGGCTTATCGGACTTGGTGCTGGGCGGGGACATCCTGACGTCCTATTCCAGGACAGGCTTATCGGACTTGGTGCTGGGCGGGGACACCCTGACCTCTAATTCCATGATAAACATATTGGATACGGCCTTGGGCGGGGATATGTATTCCATAGCCGTGCAACCCTTGCTCTCCGATTCAATATTCGTGACTGATGCGATTCAGTCCGTTCCCGTACTGTCAGGATTGTACGATTTCATATCGGCATCCGATTTCACTACCATACCTGGTGCGAAAATACTCTACGATTACGGAAACGTTCAGGACACTGTCATAACACTGGGCGTTCTCACCTCGATATATGATTCGGTAACCGGGGTGGACGTATCCTCGGCCAGTGCGACCACCGCTTTTTCAGATTCCGCGCTATTCAATGACATCCTAAATTCCAGCCCCGCGCCCGTCATGTCGGACCTGGCATCGGGCGTTGACGCTTTGACTTCCAATTCCATGGCGACCGCGTCCGATGCAACGCTAGGCGCGGATATTCTCGCTTCCAATTCAGGAACGAATATATCTGACTTAATATCAGGCGCTGACATTCTCGCCTCGTACTCCGCAGCCGGAGTGTTGGACTTAACGTCAGGCGTGGATATTCTGTCATCCAATTCCATGGCGGGCGTATCCGATTTGGCATTAGGTGCGGATATCTCGACATCCTATTCCGTGACGAACACATCGGACCTGGCGATAGGCGCGGACATATATTCGGTGGCTCTGCAATCGCTGCCTTCAGATTCCGTATCCGCGACCGATGCCGTTCAGTCGGCTCCGATAGTATCCGAGCTTTACGACTTCATATCGGCATCCGACTTCACCCTGATACCGGGTGCGAAAATACTTTACGACTACGGGAACGTTCAGGACACCGTAAGCACTCTTGGAATTCTTGCTTCCATTTACGATTCGATAACGGGGACGGACGTATCCTCCGCCAACTCGTCTCTCGCCATTCCCGACTCCGTGACGTTCAGCGATATTCTGACTTCGTATTCAATGACGGACGCCTCGGACTTTGCGTTGGGTAATGACATATATTCGGTGGCCGCGCAATCCCTGTCATTAGACTCGGCATCCGTATTGGATATAACCCAGTCAGCCCTTGTAATATCGGAACTGTATGACTTCATATCGGCCATTGACCTTACCGCCATACCGGGCTCGAAGATACTGTATGATTATGGCAATGTTCAGGATACCGTAATCACCATGGGAATTCTCACCGGGGTGGGGGACTCAGCGTCAGCCTCGGACGCGCCTGAAGCCTCGTCCTCGAATTCAATTCAGGACTCTCTGCTAGCCTATGACTTCTCGCAGGCTTCGGGATTTTTCACGGGCTTGGATTTGTCGATAGCCAGCGACCAGTCCGTGGCCAGTCTTCCGGTAATAGGGGTTATCGATCCGGTTGCAGGCTCCGATGCAATACAGCTCTCGCTGGCTCAAGGGCTGGTGGCCGACTCCTCCTCGTTCTCCGATGGCGTAAGCTCGGCTATCACGGCAATAGCCCTTGACCCGATAACGGTGTTCGATACGCTGCTGCCCAATCCCGTCCTGATTGCGGAGACCGACTCCATAATGGCGTCCGATTCCGTAGCCAACCCCGCGAATTACATCCTGGCCGACTTTGGCCTCGTATCGGATAAGATAAACCTGATAGGGGTGCTGGCATCCGCCTTTGATTCATCCGCTATTTCGGATTCAACATCCCCTATGGGAATATCATCCTCGATTGCGGACGCCATAGCGGGGGTTGACAGCGGGGAAGCGGCCAGCTCCAACTTCCTGTCCGATAGCGCTCAGTCTTCGGATGGGGCCGTCTCTCAGGGATTTTCAGGGGTTTACGACTATGCTTCGTTCATGGACGTGGCGCTTTCCGTTATTCAGTCCTTGATTATCAATGATTTTTCCGGTCTATCGGACAGGGTGGGATTTCCCCCTCAGTACGTGCTCATTGACGGTGCGGCTGTTCGGGAAAACGCGCAGGTGATAGGCCTTGTTCTTGCTATAAATGACGTGTCTTATCTATCGGATGGCGTAACTTCTTATACTGTCGCATCCGCTCCGGACGATGTCGTCCACATTTCCGATCTTGATACCGAGGTCACCCTCCCGGTGTTTACGGATTACTCAAGTATTTCCGAAAGCGAGGTTATCACCAACTTCGCATACGCCAGCGGGTTCGTCAATACCGGAATGACCGTAAGAGCCCCTATTTACGGTCAACTAACTTCTCATCTAATCATCGCCATTCCTGGCAAGCCGTACACCGCGCCTGATTATTCAGGCTTTAGGCTGGATATATCCCTGGGTCCGATACTTACAGCCACCGACCCGTACGGTAAAAGCAGGATAGCTGAAGGCGCGATTGTCGATGTGATGCCCAAGGGCACCGATATGAGTGGAATAGCCGTGGGGAATGGAATAGTCACAGCGGTCGTTGGCAATACCGGAAAAGTGACTCTTAGAGTTCCATTCGGCCCGAAGTATAGATGGACATATAGAATATACTATCCGAAGGGAACGATGGATCCGGACAAGCCGGTCATCACCGTTAATGATTTACCATTGGACGAAGGGGAATATGAAGTGTAAGGGGGCTATATGGAACCTACATTTATTTACGTACAAGGAACCACGGCTTGGACTCCAAATGAAGTTACGGAGTTTTCGCTAACCAACGGAGCGGGAGCCACCATTGAGGCTCTTAGTGGGGTGGTGGACCTGTCGAGCTCAAACCTCGCCACGGGGCCTCAAGCCTCCATCGATTGGTCAGCCATATATCCCGTAATGCAGGGCTCCAATAGTTACGAGTTCATATTCGGGCTCAAGGTTATTAGCACGGCTGACAACGGCTTAATGGGAATGAGAGTATGGTGCCCCAACTACGTGGCTCCTAGCGGATGCTATTTCATGATAGGCACCACCCCCGCCTCGGCCTTCACCCCTCCGGTGTCTTCCACTTCGGTGGTGGCGGTCAGCGGGTTGTGGCTTTTTGACGGACAGGCCGATCATTTTCTATATGTTAACGCCCCGGCCAACCTCCCCGGTGCGTTATCCGATCCCATATACATACAAGTGCAAACCACCGGAGAGGTCCAAGGAGGGAATCAGCCGGTCATGCCGCATCTGGAAATAAGCCTGTACTGGAATTGAGCCTTCGCTGTTGACATTTCATGTTGAATGGCGTATAATGATAGAGGAAAAGGCGAAGAGAGGGCGAATATCGTTTCGTCCTCTATTTTTATAAAAGGAGAAACCGGTGAGCGCTATAACAATCAATGTTCCTTCCAACGAGGATATCGACATTAAGTTTAGAGTGGGGTATAATCTTAAACCCAATGACGTACAGGACAAAGCCATACGAATGATGGCGGCCGCCATTGTTCAATATCTTAGCGAAGATAACCTGGACCTGTTTCTTAATATGCTGAAATACGAGCTGTCCGAGATGTCCAATTACGTGCAAAAGGAGAATATCCTTATGAGAGAGGACACGGCTTACTGTATCTATGAAAGGGACGGCTCCTCCAGAATAGTGAACAGACGAGCGCTAGAGGACTACCTGGATGACGGCAATGATTTCGAAGGAGGCGAGCCGGATGGCGAAGACCAAACTGACTGACAAGGAGCTGCTCCTTGACTATTTCTTCAGACACATAGCGAAGAACTACGCGGTGTCGGACCGCTCCGAGGGATTCAAGGACGGCTATGAGACAAACCCCCACTGGAGGTCTTCGATGGCGATCCTCGAAGACAGGCTCGCCCGGGGATGGACGATTCAAACCATAAGGGACAGGCTGCTGCAGGTGAGAGACAGCAAAATTTCGTGCGACCGATTTTCAGACGCCATCCCTCCCATCCCTCCCACCTCGGACTCCAACAACGTCAACCTTCTGTCGGACACTGAAAAATACACGCATCACGCGTTGAAAATCGTAGTCCCGCCCGAATATGACGAGGACACGGGGGCGGTTATCTCTTCGGGCGGAGTGCGAAGGGTTAAGTCATTCACCCTCGAGAACCTGGCTGACTACTACGTAAGCGAGCTTGAGCCCGAACATGTCGATAGGAAAAAGCTTATCGGAATACTTAGGTATTTGCTGTCATCCGGAATCGAGCTCGATGTGATTTTACAGGCCATAGATCTTTGGAGAATAGGGTCCACCGATAGAAATCGCGGTTCCGACCCCTGGGTTCTGGAGTCCGAGTGGATACCAATGGCGCAAGCCGACAAGGATAACGCACTGTCCATTTCGGAGGATGACGGTGACGAGGACGTGGAGTAGTTCGCAACAAGGCGGTTGTTAATAGGAGAGGGTAAATGACGCGAGAGGAGTTTGTCGGACTGCCGGGCAACGTTCAGTGGGCGATTGTAAGCCACTGGGTGTTTCACAACGATCTTCTGTGGAGCTACGATAACGATGGAAATTATTACTGGGTTGACTCTGACGGGGTTGAATATCCGAACGACATTGATATTCACTACCTAGCCTATATGATTAGGAGCGGTAGCGAGCCTTTTTACGTGCACACCGATATCACCGACACCGGTCGCGGCTGGTTCGTGCGAAGGGCTAACGATAATGTCACCTTTTCGGACGTCAACCTTCCCTGGGCTATCCTGAAGGCTTTTTCGGTGAACACGGATGGTATCCTCGAGCCGGTCATGCTTGAGGAGGACCTGCTTTAGGCGGGGGAAACGGCAATTCATTGTTTTATTAAACTAAAAACTTATCGGGAAAAGGAGAGGGAATTAACCCACCGCCCTGAGGAGCGGTGGTTTTCCGCTAAATACAATGAACACAGAGGATATAATCAGTAACGCGCAGGATTTCGAGAGATGGCTGGCTGAATGCAAGAAGGAAAAGGCCTATTATCTTGACTGGGGAAGCGATCGTATGAATTACGCCCTCAAGGGAATGAAGGGCGGCATGTCGCTTCTGGTGGGCGGAGTCGCCAATTTCGGAAAGCCCGTTGACGAGAGCACTCCAATTTTAATGGGCGATGGCTCCTATAAGCCGCTCAGGGAGATTAAAATCGGGGACGAGGTGATAACCCACAGGGGAAGGGCGCGGAGGGTTCTTAACGTTTACACGCAGGGAAAGCTGGAGTGCCTGAGAATAAGGACGCGGACCGGAAGAGAGGTTGTTGCCGCGCTCGACCACCCGTTCCTCACCCCCGGTGGTTGGAAAAACGCGAAGGATCTGACGGTGAGCGACAAGTTGGCACTGGTCCGCAATGTTTCCGCAGGACCGAATGACGTGAGGTTCGGGCCGGAGGATGCGAGACTTGCGGGGTACTTCATAGGAGATGGACATGTGACGATGAATGACAGGTCGTTCAACGTCACCATAGCGTATCCCGATAGGGAGGGCGCTGCCGACATACTAAATCTTATCGGGCGCAAAGGGTTTAAAGGTTTGGCGGTCGAGAGGACCCGAAGGGTTTACGTATCCGAAGGAATCCGGGACTGGTTGATTGACAGCGGAATAGTCGAAAGCCTTTCCGATTCAAGAAGGGCGCCCGACTGGGTGTTCAGGCTAGACAACCGCGGGATAGCTCATTTCCTGGCCTCGTTCTTCGCATGCAACGGAACGGTGCTTGACATCGGGCGAACAATCGTTCTTAAGTTTTACTCCGCGGAGAGAGGCGCGCTGGAGGGAATTCAGAGGCTGCTTCTTCGGTTGGGAATTAACTCCGTTTTGAGTTCGAAGCATCGCTCCTATTTGAAAAGGAGAGGGCATCCTTCATGGAGGCTTTCAATCTCCGACCCGGAGGACATAGCCAGGTTCGCGGAGGTCATACCTCTCACCGGGAAAAAGCGGGCTGCGATAGCGAGTCACTATCCCCGCAGGGGGTGTTTCCCCGGTGAATTCATAGCCGATAAAATTACAAGCATTAATCCCGAAGGGCTTGTCCCGTGCAGATGCCTTGAGGTCGAGGAGGACCACACATTTTTAGCCAATGACTTCGTAGTTCATAACAGTCAGGTTCTCACCTTTCTATCCAGGAACATCCTGGCGAGAAACAGGGACGCGATAGTCGTTGACTTTACGATGGATGACCCAAAGAGCAAAAGAATAACGCAGTATATCGCGGCAATGGCTCACCTTGACATGAATACCGTTGACTTCATGAATAACGTGATTGACCCCGACAAGATAGACAGATTTGTAAAAGCCTGCAATGAATTCAAGTCCTGGGTCGACAGCGGCAGACTTCTCATGTGGGAAAGCGGGTCGAATGGCAACGGATCGCAATCCGATATTAAATTCATCATATCGAAGACCGAGGAGATAAGAAGGGAAAACCCTTCGGCAAAAGTCGTGGTCATACTCGACTCCCTTAATGACATAGAGGCGATGGTTAAAAGCGATGACCCTTACGTCAGGTCCGAATCGGTGACCAAGGAGCTGAACAGGCTCATAGTTAGAACCGATTCCGTGCTCATAGCCTCGACCCACCTTAGAAAAAACGGGGGCAGGCGTCCGACCCTCGAGGACCTTAAGGGAAATAACTTCCTGGCTTACTCAGCGAAGGTCGTCATAGGAATACACAACGACATGAAACTGAACAAGGGAAAGGCCAAGGTTTTCTGGACCGGTAAAAAGCCGGACGGGGAGAAAGTTGACCTTCCGATAGTCGAGGCTCACTTCCTGAAGTCGAAGGTGTCCGATTTCAACAGCATCATTGTCTTTCAGCAGTGGCCCTCCCAGGCCAGACTGAAGGAGGCGGAGAACCAGGAGACCTATTTGGATATCATCTACGGAGGGGTGTGATGGTTTATGCTATAATACCCGTGAATAGGTTATTTTGAAAGGAAAAATGGAAATGGCGTTAGCCATACTGATTAACCATAATCTTCTCGGTGATTCATTAATGACAACACCGGCAGTAAGGGAGTTTAAAAGAAGGCTTGGCCCTGAATACAAGGTGGCCATGTTCGCTCAGGACGCCTCGTTTCAAAGGATGCTCGAGGGCAATCCTTACATTGACATTTTGCAATTTATTTCCGATACGGACCGAATGAAACTTATTGAAAAATTATCACCCAAGCCTCCCGATATCAAGGATTGCGAGAACATTCTATACGACACCACGGTTTCCGGCAAGCTGTGGGAAAGGCCGAACGGGGATCTTTTCTGTATTCTGGATCCCGGAGCCGCCATGGGTTGGTGCGGCAGAAGAACCTCCGTTACAAAAGTGGAGAACTGCTATGACGAGAAGGGCGAGAAAATGGAGAACGTGTTTTCCATAAAAAAGCCTCATCTTTCTCACGGCTTTGCGGACCAGCTTGGTGTCACTTTAAGCGATACGCATTATGATCTGGTTATCGACTCCTCGAACATCAAGGCTGCGAAGGATTACCTGAGTAATCATTCAAAGCCTGTTATTGTTTGTGCCGCGCTGTCAAGCAGCTGCACCTCAAGGCATCACCTCTACCACCCCGGTGAAAAGCCGTTAGGCTACGCCAATAAGATGATAGACGCCTCGGTGTGGAACAAGGTTATTGAAGCTCTCAAGGATAAATACGACTTCGTATTTCTCGCGGCCAAAAACGAACCCAGGATAGACGTCAACGATGTCGAGTGGCTGGAGGGTTTGGATATCAAGACGGTGGCCGCTCTTTGCAAACTGGCGAAATGCACCATTTCAATCGACACTGGAATCAGCCACGTATGTGCGGCAGTTGACGGACCAATGGTGCTGATGACGGCCGCTGTTGAAAGCGGTCTTACGGTGCCAAGTAGCAACGGTCCGTTAAGAGTCATCGATTATTCGGTGCAGAGCGGCAAGCCCAGACGCGGAATAGCGTTTGTAACTGCGGAGGAGATAATTGAGAACGTAAGCTCGATTGTCAATATGTAATGACGGCAACCAATAGATCAGGCCTGATATTTGAAAGAGAAATAAAAGAGGGAGCGAAAGCGTTTAGCATTCACATACGAAAGCTCCCGGTAAGCCAGGGCGTCAGAGAGAGTGGCGGATCTTACAAGATTGACAGTGCATACGATTTCTTCGCGGTGTATGACGGGGTGCCTGCGGCCATTGAATGCAAGGCTTCCAGAGTCTTTGGCCTATTTCCTTTTGCAAGAGTCCAAAAGCATCAGGTGGAGGCTCTATCCGAGATGAAGAATGCCGGTGGGGTTGGCGTCATCCTGATCTGTTACGGAACCGGCAGGAAAAAGCGGGCCTTCATTTTGGATATTGATGAGTATTTGAGGCTGAGGGACAGCGGAGACAGAAAAAGCTTGTCACTGGAGCAAGTTTTAAGTCTTCCCGAACTCGAAAGAATAAGAGGCGGATGGGATATAAGAATAATCTTTAGGAGAAGTGAATGAGCATTGCGACCAACAACTACATTCTGATAGAGACAATACAGCCCGCCAAGAAAAAGGGTTCGTTGTTTCTTCCGGACCAGGCGATAGACACGCCCAGATGGGGCAGGGTTCTGGATGTAGGCGAGGGAATTTACGATTACTACGGGAATATGTTTCCACCCAATGTCGCCATAGGGGACTACGTGTTCTTTATGAGACACGGACCGGAGAAGACCGACTATTCGGACATGGGTCTTCCGCCCAATCTTTACGTCATTAGCGAAGGGGATATCTATATTAAAATGAAACACCGAAAAGATGAAATCGAACCAATGGGGAATTACGTTCACGTCAGACCTCTCGATGACACGGTGCAAAAGGTCACACCGGGGGGAATAGTCCTGCCCGACCAGGTCGTGGAGCGGCCTTGCAAGGGTGTGGTGGTCTCGGTTGGCAGAGGTCAGCGCCTCGCAGGCGGGGAATATAAGCGCCCGCCCCTCTCCCCCGGTGATATCGTAAGATACAGAAATCATAGCGCCTTCGTCATAAACTTCGCTGACCTGGATGACAGGGACGAGGAGCTTGTCATACCTTATGGGGATATTCTTCTCAGGGAGGTTCCGGATTTCGCGGAGACGCTGAAAAAGAGAATAGACAATCTTAACGCCTTGGAGCAAGGAGACGATGAGTAATGGACACCCCTCCCGCATTCAGGGGTGAAAACTACCCCACCCATCTTAGCGCAAGATGCCCCTCGTTTCACGCCTGTGAGTGCTGCCTGGGATGCACCAATTACGATCCGCACTCCCAGGAGTGCGTCTGGTGCGAAGCCAGAAAGCCGCCCAATCTTATCTGCAAGCACACTGATTTAATACAGTTCAAAAAGAAATACCTTGAAATGAGATTCCGCGCCCCCATGTTTCATCCCGACCAGCGCCCCGGTGTAATGTCGGCTTCCATAGCCTACAGCAAGGAGTGGGAGAAGTGGGAGAATATGGAGGACCCGAGGGGCCTCGGAAGGATATCCAAAATCAAGGAGGAGTAGAGACTGGCGATGAGAGAGAACGAGGAGTTTTGGGCTGAGCTGTCCGACAGCGAGGAAATGAAGGAGAACATGAGGGAGGTTCAACGCAGGAGAAAGTCTGAAAGGAGACCGTCAAAGACGAAAAAGAAACCGATTAAACGAGTTTCCTTAAGAAGAACGCAGGATTATGACGAGTTTTAGGGATTGATATCGGCTTTCCCGGGTTGCAAGTTACGAATAGCTCGTCAAAGAGGGGTTATGAACGAAATATCATTGAAAGCTGAGGCGGCCCTGGCGCATAGGCTTAAGAGGAGGATATAAGCGCTATGATAAGAGATAACAAGCCTCCTCTTAAGGGAGGATTATCATCCAAGGAAATAAATGACTTGATCGCCAGGTACAGGGATGGCGACATGGAGGCTGCCGAGGAGCTGCTAAAGGCCTTCAAGGCCTTGATGGGGAAGTATCTGAAGCTGTTCTTTAGCGGTAGTTACAACCCGAACGACTCTGACACGGTGAAATTCATCTCGACCTGCGGAAGCAAGGACCTGAATTTCACAGCGGACATAATCAAGAGAAGGCTAAGAAAATACGAAGCCAGCGAACTAATTCACATATGTCATATCGCTCTTCTTGAAACCGCCAGATTTCACAATAACATATACACCTCGTACAAGTATGTTCTTCACAGCTACATAAGGCCTCTTCTCATGGAGGATCCCCTGGACGAGCTTCCCGTAATGGCCGAACCTGATGTGGACATAGACGCGGACTGGGTGTCCGGTGTCACTTCCGGTGTCGGCTTTTGCAAGTTAAGCGAAAGCCAAAGACTGTTGGTAAAGATGGCCTGGCACGATAATATTCCCGATGTTCATATTTGCAGATTTCTAAATCTTACCGCAACTCAATTGCTAAAGGAGAAGGAGATTATAAAGGATCTTCTAGCAAGGGAAAGGAACATAAACTACATCCTTGGAAAGAGGAAAAGGCGTGGTTGATACAAAGATTCAGTTAGCCAAGGCCATGGTGGTCAAGGGGCCAAGCGGGAGGGATAACAGGTACATTCGAGGGTCTTCCATCGGCATGTGCAGACGCAGAATAGGTTATCAGGTTCTTGGATATCAGGGGCTGCCGGAGGGCGCGCATTCCGCCATCATACTGGACGTGGGTAACGCATTGCATGACACGCTGCAGCTTGGCTTGGTGAAGCTGGGATGGGTAAAGGCTAAAACTAAATTAGCTTCGGATGGGTCTCTTGATTGGGAGCAGTTGGAGGGGGAGACTTCGGGATGCGAGATTCCCATAATAGACCATGAAAGGCGTATTATCGGGCATTGTGATGCGGTAACCGTTCCGCTTAGGAAAACAGGCCGGGACGGTTTGAATTCCTATGTCCCGGACCCTTCGGGAAAACCTTATCTCATAGAGATAAAAAGCATAACCGACAAGCCCAGGTTCTGGGTTCTTGGGATAAGGGACGGAGGAAAGCATAGAATCAGAGAGGAGGACAATCCGCCCGAGTTTATAAATCTGGCGTGGGAGCGTACAACCTCCGGTGGAATGTCCCGCAAGCTTTCCAGGTTTCAGCACTCAAGAGAGGTTAGCTCCAAGTACGGTGTGAAATCCCATCCGGTGTACAAGCTGAACACCGATAACGGGGAGGAGCTGATAACGGTTCTTATGGCCGGGAACTCCATGGGTTCGTACGGGGCCTTAACGGAGCCCAAGTCGGAGCACATACTTCAGGCCAGTCTGTATGCCGATTACCTGGGTATTGATTCAATAATCTTCATATACGTAGGCAAGGATGTCGACTCGAACGAATATGAGAACAGGGAAAGCCTGCTGAACCTGCCTGTCAAAGTGTTCGAGTACCCCGTAAGGAAAGAGGTTCTATCAATTATAAATGAAAAGATAGTCTCCATATACGAATACGTGGACGCCAACACCCTTCCTCCGAGGGACTACGGATTCACCGAAAACAAAAGCCCTTGCGGATACTGCCCTTTCAGGTGGCAGTGCTATCCCGATAACGTGGATTTGGAATCAATCAAACAAGAAATGAAAAACCTGGGAATGCCCGACCTGGTCCCTGGCCCCGGTGTAATGCACGAACCTGTAAAAAGCCTTAAGAAGAAGTACGGAGCCAAAGCAAAAGTGAAGTGATTATTATGGAAGTAAGCGAAGCCACCGAAAGGCGGCTTCCGCTTTTTTAAGGAGGACAAGGAGACCGTCAGGGTCCCCTTGTCGCCTTTCTTCTCGAGCCTCTTAATCCGAACGGGTTGACATTGTCGGCCTTGTTAAAGAAGGCCAGCCTTTTGAGGGCCTTGACCTTTGGAAGAAGTCTGGCGTTGAACCCTTCCTCGATAAAGCTTTCCTGGCACAGTTCGACAACTTTTCTCATGGCCGGATTTGTCCGGCACTCCATGAGATTGGCGTTGTCCGATCGCCTTTCCAGCATTCTAATAAGGCCCTCATAGAAACTATCAGGGTGGGCCAACGGGACTCCTGTCGGATGATATCATCAACATAATCAGGTCCCTGATTGATTCGGACCTTCGTGTCAGTATGAACCCGTCCAGATCGGTCTTGCCCTTGTTAAGCGCGGGCAACTCGCAGAGTACGGACTTGATTCCATACTCAAGTAACGTATTTTGCAGAGCCTCCGCAGACGCTCTCACCCCCTGCATCTTAAGCTCGCCATTGGAGTATGTATCGGTTTCCGTATCGAATATGACATACGCCTTTTTTACGCCTTTGGCTCCGCAGGATTCGGCCATGCTGACATAGCCGGCATGCATGCCTGGAAGGGCCACGCATGGAAAGCCCAACTGCTTGGCGGCCTGGGCTTTTAACTCCCCCTCGGTTATGATAACATACTCGGATCCCGGGAGTATGGTCTCCCACCCCCATGAGAATCCGGAGCCCGGCAGATTGGGAGGGGCCAGATACCTCAGCGTTCCAGCGGAGCCTGCGTATCGGCTTCTCATATACACGGGCTTGGCGTTTACGTCAAAGTAAGGTATTAGTATTCTGTTTGGCGTAAGAAAGCCAGGTGCCCTTGGAGTTTCGCCATCTCTCATTATGCAGAACCCGCACCTGACCAGTTTTTCAACGGGAAAATTATCCAGCAACAGATGAAAAGCCTTGTCGCTTGATCTGACCAGCATGGAGTTTATCCTAGGTCGTGAGGAGAGGTTGCTCCTTATTCCCCTGCTCGACAGCCATTTCTCATGGACCGGGCGCAGGGATGCGTTGTCCACTAGGAACTGACAAATACGCGATACGTCCTCCCAATCGATATCGACTTTAGGCTTTTCGCGCACGGCTATTTTAGCGTCCTTTCCCTTAAGATGGAGGATTGCGACAGAATTTGTTCTTAAGCCGCATCCTATGCATATGCCAGGACCACCATCTTTTTTAGGGTTTATGTGCAGGGTTTGAGCGCCCCCGCAAACGGGACAATTAAACTTGTACTTTGACGCGGATTCTCTTTCATACGGACCTAGCCTTCTTGCCAGGGATTCGATGAGCTCCATTCCTGAAACCATTTATCCGCCTCTCTTTCCTCCTCCTTTAATCTTACAAGAACCACCCCCACCATCTCAGCCGCCTTCTTAAGGTGCCTTGCGGTGTTTGAAGAGACTTGGTTCCTCATGCAGCTGGCCTCGACATCATCGGGATACAGACAATACTCGTATAGCGTGGGAAAGGATGAGATTACGCTTTTCAGGGTTCTGTCAAGAGGAAAGTGCATGGGAAAGGACAGGTTGAGAAAGAGAGCAGGGATTTCCGGAATTCTAAGTTTTTCTATGACATCGAACATTAGATCATCCAGATCCTTTTGAGACAGGTCCTCCTTCACGGCCCTGTCCTTTATCCTAACGGGGATTTCATCCACGGACTTTATCCTTATATCCATATTTAGTCCTCTTTCAGCCTGGAATAGCGCGAACCTTCTCCTAAAGTCCTCCAGCGCCCCGTGGCAATACTGAAACTGATTGGTTATTATCCCGACCTCTTCGAGGGTTCTGGTGCACCTTGAAGATTCAATCCTGGGAGGGTTCCATTCGTAGTCCCTTGGCGAGGAGTTCCACACGACATCGGAGACCACGCTTATGCCCTCCTCGGTTTTCAAATATTCAACAAATGTGTCATAATCCATCATCCAGCTCATATCAGGGTTCCTCCCGGTGTTATTATTCATTGATTCCGTCCATCACCTCCTCGAACTCCGATAGATCCAGCACCTTCCAATTCAAACTGCTCACGCTTATAACATCACCGGGGGAGAGATCGCCACGGTTCAGGGACATTGTAAACTTGCCGCTCACCGTCTTGTTGGCTTCCTCATCGGTTGGCACGAAGCAAAGATTCGAACCGTCATGAAGCTCAACAACAAGAGCGGGTTTACGTCTCATTCTGCTCGCCTCCAGGGCCGCCTTTCTCAGCCAGTTGAAATGAAAAATCATCGGCTGGCGGCTCGTTTCCTTCACTTCAATGCACCACTCCCTCGTAATGACATCCCCTTTTATATTACCGTTTCCAGACCCGGGAGTTCTTCTTCCGCGCACCCCCACCGCTATTTTTCTTTCGGCTCTTTCCCAGGTTTTCATAATTCAATCACGTCTCCTTCCTGTAACTCACGCCACTCCGTATCCTCTTCGTAATATGAGGCGATTTTGTCCGCCTGCTCAGCCAGAATCCGTCTCCGTTCGGACATGGGAAGCCTCATCAACTCCGCCCACTCCCCCGGTGTCAGTTTCTGACCCGCTTTAATTTTTTCATATGGAACTTTTTCCAATTTATTTTTCCCCCGAACCTACTAATTCCGACATATCCTGAAAGGCTCTGACGGAAGTTCCATTCCCCTCGGGACTTGCAAACAGACCCTTCCTTGATCCGTGAACCTTTATCACAATATTGCTGTGTCTTCCGTCCGCGCCACCGCACGCCTTGCATTTCTCGCAGGTCGTGGAATGATTTCTTTCAGCGGATGCCGGGCAGACAACTTCGTTTTTTAATTTGGTTTCCAGGGACTCCGTAACTCTGAAATATCTCCAACCCATGTCTCTGGCGAGACTTACCTCGCTTATGTTGTCAACGGACGCCATGCAAAGGAACTTGAATCTCTGATCGCATGTTCTCCATTGATGCGTATATCCCACTCTCATTATAGCCTCCCGAACGAAACTCTCGACTATTCCATAGGGAATTGCCGTTGGGTCGCCATAGGACCCGAGTCTCACGGAGGCTCCTTTAGCCAGCTCCGTCAGCTCATCCGGTGGGGCGTAGTCGTAAATTCCTCTTTTCCACGACCGCCAAACCATGGTCGGAGACCAGATCAGCTGCACGTAGCAACTGTGCATGTTCACCGGTCTGTGCGGGCAGTCACCGCACACCGAATAATCCAACCCCTCGTCCGCAGCGGGGATGGGTTCCTTGTCGGACCTCATGATAAAGGTCTGAACGATACGTCCCGTTTTTATGTTCCTGCTCTTGTTAACGAACCCGGTCGCTATCGCGACTATGGGCCCTCCGTCAATCATGGAGGGCCCTTCATAAATCACGTATCCGTTCTTCATTCACCTCTTGTCCTTTCCCGGAGGCTCCTCTCGGAAACTTTCCTCCAAACATATTTCGCAAACGCCAAGATAAGCGTACTCACCGGTCAGCGGTCGTCCGCAGACGCATAAGTGAATAACCGGTGATTTATCGCGTCTTTCCCCCAGATGGAAGCTCCCTTCGGGGCTCCAGTCAAAGAGGGGGCTTCCATAGTCTCTTGTCATACATCCTCCCTGAATCCGATGGCTCTCGGAAATCGCGGTATGTTGGTGTCGAGCGGCTTTTGATATCTCACCGTAACCTTCGCGCCAATATAGGCGTCCCTGTTCAGCCATAACTCCCTTCTATATTCATCGGTTCCCTTCGGTCTGCAGTCGAAGGGCGCGCCTTCCTTGGTCACGCATTGGAGCAACGCCAGTCCCTTTTCCTTGCCCTCGCCCTCCCTTATGCCGACAACGACAAATTCACTATCAATAAACGTCTTGTACTTGAGTAATCCTGCGGACCGTCTTCCGATCTCGTACATGGCGCCACGCTTTCGGATCATCACTCCCTCGTACCCGTCACTGACGAAAGTGTCATGAAGCTTCATAAGCTCCTCGTGACTTCCCGCCTCAAAGCCGTTGACAATGACCGCACCGGGTATGCTGGAAGGCGCTATAGCGTTTAATCGGTTTCCAGAGGCCGCCATATAATTCGTCCTTAGGACGGCCATCCTATCCTCCATTTTCATATTTGGATCTATGATATCGAATATGTGGTAGACAAGCTTCGAGGACAGGTCGCACTTTTTCTTAGCCGCTTTCATCGTATCCTGAAATCCGTATTCCGTTGGAAGGCATAGCTCGCCATCCAATATGAAATCACCGGAGGGGCGGATATGCTCCGTGACTTCGGGAAGGATTTCCTTGCCCAGTCGACTGATGAACTTGCCGTCTTTCCATATGGCTCTCATACCATCTATCTTCGCCTGGGCTATCGCGGGAAATTCGCACTTGCCCGGGGCGTAAGTCTTCGCCAGCATCGGAAGAAGTGGCGCCTCGCTCTCATCGTTGACGAAATACCCCTTCGAAATCTGATTGTTAAAGTCCGAGGTTATCATGAGCATGGCCTGGTCATAACCCCTTCTCTCGTTGGCCTTCCCGACATTGACCGCCTTGACCTCGTAAGGCGCGCTATATTGAATCACCGAGGTCCCCCTTCCGGTGTCATGCCAGTATGATGAGAACGTGTAATAAACTCCATTCTCAATCCCTATATGACCCGTCCAGTATTTCAGTTTGCCGTTTTTCATTTTGGCTTTTAGCGTTTCCGTATCGTATATTGGCGTCATAGGCGCCTTGCAAGTTGCAGTAGTGAATGTATCCATGCTTGACGCTTCCTTTCTATATTCCATCTCCGTCCAACCCCTCCTTAGTATTGGATGGCTCCACGTATATGTCCCAGTACTTTTTAGGCAGTATGCCCGTCCTTATTATGGCGTCCCTTTGTCTTTGCGTAAGCCTCAGGCGTAGGATCTCCCTTTCGGCAAGGGATATGATAACCATTCTCACCCTTGACGTAAGCCTTCGGCCAAGTCCGTGGTGCGAGTAGTCCCCCATGGCGCTGATTACGCTTCTTAATTCTCTCTCCACCCTTAGGATCTTCTTATTGCGCTTCATCCTTTTCAGCCTCTATCGTTAAAGTTTCGCTTTCGGGAGCGCCTTTTCTGCCGTTTAGAAAAGTCCTTATCACGTTTTTCGTTCGGTTAACGAGATCGCTTTCCTCAATTTCCTCGAACAAATAAATCAATGCGAAGGACGCCTCCAAAAGAGGAAGCGTCCTTGAGAACTTGCGAGACTTTGACATTTTCCTTATTTTAAGGTAGAGTTCCTTGGTCGCTGGTTTCATTTCAGATACACCGATGGAGCTATGTTCTCCTCGGAATCCCAGCTTGGTATTACCGACAATAACTGGCTCCCGTAGGAGTGCTCCAATGATATCCTTTCCGTAAGCGGTCTGAGAAATCCGGAAACAACCCCTCCCTGATCGGAACTACGCTGCGTAGTTCTGGAGACGTACCTAAGTCTAAGCCGGAGGTTGTCCATATCCGAAATTTCCGGAGCGAATGTGTCAAAGGCGTCAGGCGATGTGTTAACGTACCCCACTAACGGGGATTCAAATTCCGGCAGTTCCTCGACAATCCTTTCCAGCAGCTCGTGCTTCTTTAACGAGCTTGTCCCGGAAATGTCGTTATCCTTGGCTATGTTTGTCAGGACCTCCGTTGTCATAGGCAGCTCGTTCATGATAAATCTTAGCCCCGGAGGGATGGAGGCCACCCCGATGACAACGCTTATGCCCCTATTCCGCAGGTAATAATTACTAACGTTTTCAATCTCCAGCAAACGTTCGGTTTGAGCGGACTGGTTGCCGCCTCCGTTATCCTTGTTCATTCTGTCGAATTCGGCCTTGACGCTCGGATCAAAAGGCAGCTCCTTCGCCTTCATATCCTTGCCTTCCGGATACAGAGTCACATTGCCGGGGGATGTCCACTCCACGAACTTATCGTATTCGTAATTGGATGATGCAATCTTGAACAGAAACGGAGCCTTGCGCACCGGATAGGCGTATGCCGTCTTGGTCGATGGCGCGGCCTTGTGAGCCGCCAGAACCATGTCGCCCAGGAACGACACCTTCAGGTCCTCGAACTTGTCATTGTACTCGGCCTCGTCCATTATGTGATACGGCATCTCCAGGAGACGGCTGCTGGAATGGTACTTCTCGATATAGTCCTTGTACTTCTCATATATGAATGTCAGCGAGTTCTCGTCTCCGATAAGGTGAACGAGCATTTCCCACATTTGCTCCTCCGACAGCTCGGGAAGCGCCTTGTCCTTTATTTGGGCGGCCAAGTGCTTGTTTATAATCCCCACGTCCTTGAGATACGCATAGATGGGTGGCTCATCGGAGCCCGTTCGCTCCAGCTCATCCAGCAGTGTATTCGGAAGAGGATAGTATTTCTTAACCTCGGCATATGATTTCACGACCAGGCAATATCCCGGAACGGATATCGTATCGGATATCCTGCCCTTTCCCAGCCCCTTCGTATTAACGATGGATTGCAGGGCCGCGGTTCTTACCGCGGGATCAACCTTGTATCTCGAGGAGTACTTCGTCTCCTCGACCAGACCGTCCTCCAATGACAGAGGCATCACGTCATAGCTCAGCAGTTCCGCCAGCTCCTTCTCGTTCACAGCCACATCGATTTTGCAAATCATAAAGTCACCCGAATCGCCAATTCGGGCTTTCGCATTTACGCCAACCAGAAACTTCATTTGTTTTTCCTTTCACTATTGTTTTGAATTTCGGGAATAAGAAACACCTTCTGACAGAACATTCTGAGGACCTCCTCGTTCCTATCCCTCGTTTTCCCCAGGAGCGCTCCGATAAACAGAAGCTTTTTATCCCGTATTCCACTAAGGTTTTCATCGCTAATACTTGCGTATCCGTCCGTGAAGATTACGAACTTGTCGTCACCGGTCTTTTTGTTCTCCTCCAAAGCGTGTACCGCAACGCAGTCGAAGTCGGTCCCCCCGGTGGTTCGCACGACTCTTTTTTCGAACTCCTCCTTGGTTATGTCGAACACCTTGTTGGAGAACAGATGTATTACCACCTCGGTGTTTTTCTCTATCTCCTGAATGCAGCCGTACATCCATTCAACGTAATTATCCACCGATCCGCTCACATCCACATACACATGAGCTTTTTGTCTCCTATCCCCGACTATCGACTTTGAAAAGAACAATGGCCAATATCCAGCCGACAGTTTCAGAATATCGCTTCTGGACATGCCCGAGCTTGGGATGACCGAGCGCGAAACCTTCGGAGGCCCTCCGAGCAGCGCGGCTATCTTGGATTTCGCGCCATTCAGGAGAGCCTGATCAAACGCCATTTCCAGATCCCTGCTTTTTGTTCGAATCTTTTTGAGCACTCGTTTTGACAGCTCGGTGGGATTGTGGCCGGCATTTCTCGAGGACCTGTCAATCTCCTCGCAAACCTCTATCAGAGTGGAGTCATCCCACTGAGCGCCAACTCCGGGCTTAAACCCCTTGGATTTATTCTCGCCATCGTCACCCTTGGATTCGCTGCCGTTTCTCCCGGATGGCTCCTGATCCTCTTTCATGGCTCCGATAAGCGTTATGTTGCAGTAATCCTTCCGTTGAAAGTTGTTTGATATGAAGTTGTAAAGATCATACTCGGTCACCTGCGAGGTGCGGGGCGATCCGTAGATTCTTGAATAGCCTGACCCACTAGTCTGAAGAATTGGATAGACCTCCCTTCTCATCTTGTCTATGACCGTGTTTCCCGTTTTCTCATGAATTCTTAATCTGGCCAGAATGGATGGCGGCCGAAGCAACGCGGTTAGACCCTCCAGCGGATACATATCCTCGAACAGCTTTGTAACATGAAATCCGGGATCCGGATTGGTTCTGCTTATCGTAGGCCTTGAGGTGCCGTAATCGCTTACGCTAACGGCATCCCTGTTAAGATGAAACAGAGTCTGGTTTATGATGACATCCTGCACCAGGTTCCACAACTCCCGATCACCCGGGTAATTCTCAATCTTAAGATGCCCCAGCAACTCATGCATTATCTCGTGAAGAAGGACGGTCGAGAATCCGAGAGGGGTCGAGGCGTAGGTATACACAAAGTCCCCATTGTATAGAATGGTGACTTTTCCGTTTATTCTTCCGATTGCCGCTGTCGGCACCTTGTCATCATCCCTTATGAAATCGGACACTCTGAGCAGGCCCGATATCACCGGGAGATTCCTTTCGGAGATAAGATGCAGGGCGGCAAGTCTAAGTTCGTCAAAGTTAAAGTCGGGCGGGGCCTTTTTGAGCTTGAGGCCCTTGTCCTCCGGCTTTGGCTGATCCGACTTTTTCGCTTTTCTCATTCCTCGTCCTCGCTTTCCGGCTCGAACAGGGTTCTGTTCGCTGCCGCGTTCGCTATTGGTATGACCTCGATTAGCATCTTGTAGGCTTCGTCCAGGAAGGACTGAATGCTTGGGGCCATCGATCGTACGGATGCCATCATTCTTCTCAGCGAGGCCTTGTCATGAGCGTGCAGAGATAGATTGGAAACGCACGCGATATACTTCGCCAGCCTCTCATTGTACTTTCCGCTATTCACCCACTTTACAAATTCAGTGCAGGTCGCCAAATCGGACTCCTTCTCCAGGGCCGTCTCATTCATCAGATAAGCCTTCTGAGGGGGAAGGAAATCCGATATCGCCCCATGGATTATGCTAAGACACTGAGTATCCAGAACCAACCCCTCGCGATAAGCTGAAAGGAGTGCCATGGCCAGCGCGAAAGGCGCGTAGGCTGGCGAGGAGTCGGATGGCTTATCCTTGTCCGGACGCAGAAGATCGTTAAGAATCTTATACGTAAACACATAATCCCTTTCCTTGAACTCAAACAGCAATCTCAGCTTTCTAATCGGGTCCGCCTCGTAGCCTATCATGAACATGGGACTCTTTCTATCCTCCAGCAATGTTGAGGCGACTTGATGGGCGGTGTCAAGCTGCGCTCTGGTTGGCCCCTCAAGCCCGGCTATCACCGGGTAGGATATCAGCAGCAGATCATGCGCAAGCTCCTTCACCCTTTCGGAGTTCAGCAGTAGTGAACGGTTGCCGGACACGGGCGCCTCCAGCGCTAGAAACGCCAGCAGCGCGTTCTTCATCATTCTCAATCGTCTCAAATCCGTTGGCACGCTGGCCTCGGATAAAAGGTTCTTCGCCACCGCCACGATATACTCGTTCACCGAATCGTTCCAATGCTCCCTTATGACGGGCATGACATCGGAAGCCACCACCAGAATGCTTTTCAGCACCCGGGCGGCTTCGTCAAACCTGGCCTGTGACTCGAAGGATAAAGGCGCGTACTCATCCGACACCTCAAGATCAAATGTTCTCGCCTTGTTCCAAGTCATAATGGCCGGAGTCTCCTCCGGGTTCTCAAGCTCCAACACCCGGGTGATGGCTGCGGGCTCCATTCTAACGCCCATTGGCGCGTTCAGGAAGAACATGTATCTGGAGGCCAGCGCCAGATCTAGCGGATTGGTTCCCGCGTATCCCGGATTCATTGCCGAGATTATCCATTTGGCTCCGGTCGCCTCGCCCATCACCGTCTGATTTAAAATAACCTCAAGCCATTTGCTTTGCATCTCAGGCGTGGCTCTGTTGATTTCATCGACCAGGATAAGTCTTTTCCCATGAATAGTCGTTGGTGTGGATATTCTCGGAATGCCGACATAATCCTTTCTAAGCTCAAGGTTCATTAGCTTTGCAGGATCCGGAAATCCCATGATATCCTCCCACACACTTTTCGAAGCGTCATACGTGGCCATGGGAACGCCCAGGGCTTTTCCCAGTTTCTTGGCCAGCATGGTTTTACCTTCCCCGTGCGGACCCACCATCAGGATGCTTCCTCCCAAAAGAAGGAACGCTTCTATCGCACGCTCGTAACTATCCCATCCGATGACGCCCAGCCTTTCAAGAATATTCGACCGGGTGTCCTGATCGAACAGAACGTTCCAACATTCCTTGACCGTCAATGTGTTTTCCTTCGAGGTATTGTTCAAGATATTCTCTCTTTCCGCCTCAACGACATCCAAAATAAAGTCTGACATTTTATTCCCTTTCAATAAGCTGATTTCAAACTCCAATAAAAATAGCCACCCCTTCTCAGGGATGGCTTCGCAAAACTGTCTTCTAAAAGTGGAAGTCCTCCGGTTGCAGAGCCTCCCTTAATTTAAGCAACGCGTTATCCACTTTCTCCTGTATAATGGAGGACTGCAGTCCCGTAATCGATGAAACTTCAAATAAGGATCTGTTTTCAACGATGACAAGGTTTACAAGAAGCCTCTCCTCCTCGGCCAGATTGTCAAGCTCCTTCCGTAGAACGATACTCGTATCCAGCATATCCGTATCCATCATATCCGCAGAGGCTTCACTCGCATATTCCAGATTGGAATTGGAAAGAATATCGGCATCCCTTACCCGCGCCAGCATGGATGGAGACCATCCGAAATACTCAAGTATTCGTTCGTCATCGTTCGGGTGATCTTCAAGATACTTTCTAAGCTTCGCAAGGTTATCCTTTACATATGCTGGAATTTTTATCCAATGAGAATTCTTATCCCTGTTTACGGTATCCCTGGTTTGCCATAAAACCCAGGTGCAAAACGCCCCCTTGCCGGGATCGTATTTTCTTATGGCTTTGACAATTCCAATCCTGGCGGCCTGCCTTATGTCGTCCATGCAATGATAAGGTCTGTTTTGCAGAACGGAGAACACATACTCCTCGGTGGCTGCAACCACCTTCTCCTCGAGTCTATGCCTTTCCCTTTCGGATAACAGATCCTTTTCCTCGTAGTATCTATTCGCCAGGGATTCTATTCTCTTTTTCAGCTCCTTATCGTAGTGCAAGTATGACTCCGTACGCTTTTTTACTGGCCGGCTATTCTCTTAACTGACTGGGAATATTTCCATGGGGCTCCATTCGCCAGGAAACTATCCGCGATTTCGCAAGCTTCGTAATAGTTATCGGCAAACATAACCTTGTCGTCCTTGTTCTCATTATACGGCCATCTGATGCCTATCACAGGAAGGATGGCCGAGATGGCGTCTATGGTCTTGGGGTCGTCCTCGAAGGCCAGGGAGATGCCATGGTCCTTGCAGTACTTCGCCTTCTTTTTAGCGGGAATGAGGGATAGCGTTAGAAACTCGATCCCGTTATTCTCCAACCATGTTATCGTATCCTGACCTATGGATGGGTATTCATGCCGGGCTGTGACGATGTGAATGTCGGCCCATAGGGATATCTGCTTGGTGAAATTGGATACGCCATCGAAAGCCGGCATTGTCCTGTAGAACTCGGGGTTCTCTCTAAGCTTCGCAACATCCTCTTTTGAAACCCCGCTTATGTTCTTGTACACCCTGTAGTCCGTTCCCATATAGGGAACATCGCCAGGACCTTTGCCATAAGCCTGAAAGATCCACTTTTGTAGTTGCCGGGATTCGTTGGCGAGAACCCCGTCTATGTCCATCATAACCGATCGTCTTTTCATGATAGTCTCCGATATTCAACTGGCGGCCAAAGCCCTCAGCGATTTGGATTGTTGAGCTCCCAATTCATCTCATCCTCGGTATAAAAAACCGGATCGGAAAAGGAGCTTGTGTTGGACTCGGACAGCAACTCGAGTCGGGGATAATACAAGGGTTTCCCTATCCAGAATTTCATCAGCTCGGGAAGCCTATCCTCATAAGGGGATGTTTCAAGAAGGCATTCCTCCGGGAAGCCCTCCTCCTTCATTTCCTCCACTTTGGTGGCCCACTCCTCCGGGGTTTTGCCAAACCACCCTCCGGAGTTTCGATTGGCGTTCATCCACCATATGTCCGCCTGGCATTCTGACCTGCCCGGAAAATTCCCTATGAACGTTCTGGTGACATCATACAGGTGAAAGTTGAGGGGGTCGGCCTCAAGGAAGTCCCACTTTTCGCCTTCGATATGCATGGTGAGACCGTCCCCAATGGATGAGATTTTGCCCCTTCTTCCTATTCGCGCCACCCAGGCTCCGCTCTCACCCATGTAATAGTCCTGAAAGTTAAGCCCGGTCTGCACTCTTTTCACAAGGTACCCGTTAAACGGCTCATCGTTTTTTATTCTATCGACAGCGATGGTCAAAGCCCACGATGTGTAGACCTCATCGGCCTGGTTATGTATGACCCAATCCCCGGTGCACTTTTCAAGGCCTTTGTTGGTCACGCTGGCTATGACGCTCGAGCCCTGGGAAAGATCCCACTTCTCCTCGAAAAGTCTTATCTTCGGATGAACGCGCGCCATTTTTTCCAAGACTTCAAAAGTTCCGTCATTTGATTCGTACATGACCACGTATTCATCCACGTAGGGAAGAACGGTGAGGATGGATTCCATGAAGGGGTAAGCTCCCCTCACTCCGTTTCGTATTATTGTCAGCCCGCTTATCATCACTCGCTCCTCCCCGAATACTTAAGTAATTTAAGATTTCCGTATATAGTATAGCTCAGCCGCATAATCGATGTCAAGCGATCATTACACCGACACGTTGAAAATCACCCGTGGGTCGCAGGCGTCATCGGTCTCCTCGGCCTTGCGCTTTTCATTCGCCATATCCCGGGCCCTTCTGACTATGTCCGGCATATCAATAACGACATCGCTCTCCTTGCTCTCGTTGCGCAGCGCCTCGGGCATGAGCCTCATTATTTCAAACAGCGCCTTCAGCTTCCTATCAATCGGCATTTTCGCATCGATCAGGGTGAAACGATTGTCATAATGCGGAAACTTCACCTTGAACTCCCACTTCTCGTAGTCCTGAGTGTCAATGTAAATAGCCTGTATTCGCGTAAGATTAACGATGGTGTTGCCCACCCTCGCCCCTCCGGTGAGCGCAGCCAGAAAGCTCATCACTTCATCCGCAGGGAAGTCCTCGTCCCTCGTGAAATATATGAGCTCCTCCTCCAAATTGCAATGCACAAGAATTATCTTATGAAGCCTTCCCTTGGCTTCGCGTTCAGTCTCGTACTTAATCATATTGAACGAGACCAGTGACATTTCATGTATTATTTTCACTTCATTTCTCCCAACAGTCGCTTATCACGCACGACACCTCGGAAGGCACCGATTTAAGGTATCGCGCTGACGTATCCGTCATAACCTTCATCTGTATGGCGGCCACCTCCTTCGCCCACTCAGCGGGGCAGCTCGTCACAAGCTCGTCATGAACCATCAGCCTGAGCTTCACCTTGTTCTCCCATCTTGGTTCGGAGAACGTGTTGGCCAACGTCACCATGGCCAGCTTGGTTATATCAGCGCTGCACCCTTGGATAGGCTGATTTATAGCCTTTCTTTGAATTGATGCGTGTATTTTTCTACTCTCAACCTCGCCCTCATATGTATTGGTTCTTGGGGGCAGAAGATAAAATCTTCGTCTCCCACCGGGGGATGCGGACCAGCACACTCTCCCTTTTTCGACCCCGATGTCCTCGGCTAGCTCATCGCACGTATTCCTTACGTAATTTCTCTTCGAGTCCTCTATGTACCGTTTCACCTTGGGGAAGGTGGCGAAGTAGTTTTCTATGGTCTTCTCCGCCTCCTTCTCGGTCATGGCTCCGTCCGACCGCATGGCGACCGTCCTCGCCCCGGACCCGTAGGGAATTCCAAACGAAACGCACTTGCTGGACGCTCTTTTATTCTTCCACTCATGGCTGTCCCAGTCTATTTTGGCGGGATCCAGCTTGAATATTAAAATGGCCGTCTGGCTGTGAATGTCGTTGTCTCTTTCCATAAGGGTGTGAAGCTCCTTGATATCGGGCCTCATCTCCCCTATTTCAGGGGTGTAATAAAGCTCGCCTATCTCGGCAAGCTTTGCATTCAGCTCATCATATATTTTCGCCCTTTTAACGAAGATCTCCCTCATAGCCTGATCGCCCGATATCTCGGCAATCACGCGCAGCTCTATCTGCGAAAAATCGCACGTAATCATCTTGTACCCCTCGGGCGCCTTGAACAGATGCCTGAACTCCAGCTCGCGGGGCACCGCCTGCAGATTAGGCTGCTTCATGGTGGTTCTCCCGGTGGATGTATCCGACTGAGTGATTTCGGCATGAATGCATTTGGTGGTCATGTTGTACCTGCCTTCGGGGTCCACATCGCACGGAGTGCTCCAGGGTATGAGATAGGCGGACAGGGCCTTGGCGTATCCCCTGTACTCGATAAGAAGCTTCGCCAGCGGGTGATGTATCTTTTCCAGATTCTTCTCATCCACGCTTTCGCTGCTCTCTCCGCTCTTTCTCTCCTTCATTGGAATTTTTATTCCCTCGTTGCGCAGGTATTCTATGACCTGAGCCGGGGAGCCGGGGTTAACCGAAACCATAACCTCGTTTTCAACGTACCCCTCGCCCTTGCATATTTCGCAGGTCACCCTGCCGACCCCGTTGCATTTAGGGCATATCAATCTGCCCGTTCCCCCGCAATTCTCGCAGGAGGATTTCCTTTTGCCGTTGCAGACGGGGCATATGACCTTCTTCTTTCCCGAGCAAACATCGCAGAGCACGGTGCCTCGCGGCCGGCTCGAACAAACGCATCTGGACTTCACGGTTGTCTTGTGCCGGGTCAGGTCCGCTATCTCCTTCTCCAGCTCGTTCACCTTCTCCTGATACTTGTCCCTCAGGGCGAGTATCGAATCGAAGTCGACATTAATGCCGTCAAGCTCCATGTTGGAAATAACCTTGATTAACGGCTTCTCTATGGTCTCCCAGACGGGCTCGCACTCCGAATCCTTGAGCATCTTGCGGGTGACCGGATACAATCTTTGAACCGCCAGGGAATCCATGGCCGAGTATCTTATATCCTCGTCCGTGAACTCCCCGTCATGTCCGAAGTTCTTTCTAAGCGCCTTGTTCAAAGTAATTCCGAAGTACCTTTTAATGAGATTGCCCAGCCCGTTTCCTCCCAGGTCCATTCCCATTCCCGATATCGCTATCGAGTGGGTGACCTGAGTGTCCCAATATATGTTGGTGTCAATTCCGTATTTCGCCTTCATGAACTCGTAGTCAAACTTTATGTAATGGTTCATGATGTCGCATGTTACGAGAACATCGAGAAACGGTGCGATGTTTATTTCACCGGGGATGAACACATAGGCGTGACTTGGACACCTTGCAAATGAAATCATAAGGATGGAATCCATAAGGGGATTCGTTCCCGTTGTTTCGATGTCAAAGGAGACCAGGGACCTGTCCCTTATGGTCTCCCGGCAAATCCTGGCCAGCTCCTGGGAGCTGTCAATAAGGGAATAGGTGCCCAACTCCGTAATCCCGAACTTGGCTGGCATAACAATCTCCTTCCATGAGAGTTCACGCCTTTTTATCGATTGCCCTTGGCGCGATTATGAGTTCTGCATAGCATCTGACAGTTACCGATGTCGCTCGTCCCGCCCTTGCTCCATGCCGAGACATGGTCAGCCTCCATTTCTTCAAACTTCCAAATCCTGGTCTTATTGGAGTTGTCTCCAATAGCGCAAAGCGGGCAATTCGATTCACCTTCTACTCGCGCCTTGTCGGTTTGCATCTTATAGGCGCTCTTCCTGGTTGCGTCCTCGAAAAATCTAATATCGAGTAACCGGGGATCGCTGCAGCCACCCAGGATATACTCGAAAATTCCTCTGCGATTCCTGACACAAGTGTCCTCGTAAAGATCCCTTACTTTATCCGACACTTCCTTGGGATCGTAAGGTTTGCCATGGTACCTTTCATAAAGATCCGCCCAGGGCAATCCGCGCATTTCATCCCTCTCATCCCTGAATACGCTGGACGCCCAGTCAATTACGCTATTAAAATAGGTCTTCAGCTCATCGATATTGTTACTATGTCGATGAGAACTCATGTATTCCCCGATGTTTCCTTTGCTCACCCAGTCCAATGCGCGCTCCAAAAAGTCCTGCCTGTTGGCGCTTCCTTTTAGATAGAGGCTCCATTTTTTAATATTGGGACTACGGCTATTGCTGAATTCGGCCTTGGCCAGGGTGACAAAAGGTCCGGAATACACCGCATTAAGCAATTCCTGCTCGTTCAAAGGAACGCCCGCGATATTGATAGTCTTGAACCATTCTCTGATCTCGGTTTCCTCGCCCTCGCATATGTAGACGAGCAACTTTGTCTCCAAAATTTTAGCCTTTTTATCCATTGGCAGAGCACTAAAATACTGCGGGTTTCGATCCCGATCCAGGATGGCAAACCTATCCTTAATAATAAATCGCCCAAGACTCGTAATACGCTGCTGTCCGTCCAACACTTCAAGCTTATCATCGGACACTTTGTTAAAGTAAAACAGTCCGAGAGGATAGCCTTTAAGCACGGAGTCTATGACGGCAGCCTCCTTTTTTCCTCCGTCAGATGCGTAAATGTAATTACGCTGATACTCGGGTTGAATTGTTAGCTTTCCGGAAAGTCCGAAAAGCCCTTTCTCCTCTAGTTCGTTGTACTCAAACCCCTCGCAAATCTCCTTAACCGTGTAGGTTTTCAGTACTGTTTTCATTTTTCTCCTTACCTTTAATAAAAATTCGCTTAAATTTATTCTGTCCATTTATAACGCAATGCGGATTTTTACCGTCCCAAATCCCACCAGAAAAACCTTTACCGTTATCTTCCGCCATTCCGATAATCTCAAATTGTTCCGGACAATACTTATATAAGAAACTAATTGGCACGCCCATAACTCCAGTATAGTCACTTGGAATGGCGTTAGTGTGCGACACTTCAATGGCGTTGTAATTATCATACTTCTGGTAACCTTTTTCCTTAATATCCTTATGCCTGCTATACCTAAGGTTATCCGCCATAGTCATTAGTTGTAGTGGCTTATGGTGGCGCCCATGTTCAAGATTTGTAAACCAAACCGCAGTACTTACTTTGGCATATTTTTTTTCATCTTGTCCTTTAAAAGTACTGGTTTGGATATAGTACTCAGGTATTTGAAAAATTTTAGCCTCATTATTTACGCCCAGCCACATCCTATTGCCCTTTATTAACGGAAACACTTCCTTGTATGTAACCGCGTTCAGGTTACCTATAATCAGGAACTTCTTGTCGTAATCGAAAAGTTGTTTTACGAACTCCCTGAACAAACTGAAAGGTGGGTTTGTCACCACAATATCCGACTGCATTAATAGTTCCACGCACTCGGGACTTCTGAAATCCCCGTTCCCTTTTAAAGCGCTCCATTCGTTATTCCTATTAGCTTGCAATTGCGTGGCGACACTCTTCAAATTGAACTCTCCCTTGTTGTCAAAGTCTCCGACTTCGTTTATAACAAACTTATTGGCGCCAGCTTTTGACTCATCGCCTGGGGACAATACAAGCTCGGTATTGGCTATGGGCGAGGAATCATAGCTTGTCGTAATAAGTCGCTTCAGTCCTAGTTTCCTGAAATTTAATACGAAGTATTTAAAGAAGTTGCTTTCATAGGGATCATCGCAATTACAGTATACGGTTTTATCCCTAAACGTATTAGGATCATAATCTAGATAAGCTCCAACTTCCTTTTCAACGTCATAATACCTGGTATAAAATTCATCGTTTTTTTCACGTTTAGCGATTATAAGATTTTTATGGTCCACAACCAAGTCTCCTCTCATCATATCTTAATCTTAGTTTCATATTGCGCGCTTACGCCAAACATACGGGGCGTTCAGGTCCCCGTATGCTTTCCAACATCCTAATTCGGCTTCCCGTTGGCGCCCTTCGCGGGCGCACTGACATTTCCACCATAATCATTCACATAAAATCCCGGCCCCTTGAACGCTATGCCAACGGGAAGGTACACTCTGCCGGATTCTCGCCCACAGACGGGGCAGCGATTAACTCTTCTTTTATGGTCGGGTTCGGACAGCGCCACCGAACATTCGAATTCACCGTGCTCCTCGCATCTGTACGTATAGATCATTCGGTCTTCTCCTCCTTTGCGGCCTTAGCTGACTTGGAAGGTTTGACGGGGGCTTCAGGAGTCGTCTCATCCGACTTTATGCGCTCTTCAACAGGGATGATATCATTCGGTTTTACCGGCTCCTCGACCGGGATGGCGCCCTCCGACTTCTCAACGGGCGCGGTCTGACCGAACACCTCCATCTCGATATTTAATGGCGCTATTCCCGTGCCGGAGAAATGACCATAAGCCGTAACGTCAAACTTTGGCGTCTCGATACTGTCAAAGAAGGCCGTCATCTCAGGGGACAGTTTTATATCGTCAAACACAAGAACGCCTTTCCAATTCGCGCTCCTGAGGGTGTCGTAAATTTTCCGCTCCTCCGTTCCGGTATGGTTTAGGTCAACCATTATAAGATTGGAGGCCAGGATTTCGTCCCAATGATTGGCGTAGTCATCCTCCACGTAAGTCACATTCATCAGGGAGCGGATCTCGGGGGCGACAGCGCCCTCCGTTCCGTAGCTTATGACTTTCACCTTCGGATTGAATGAAAGGGCGTAAGCGCTGTATCCCTGATACGTTCCCAGATCCGTAAGCAGCGAGCCTTCTGGCATCAGGTTGCTAAGAAAGGCCAGAAGCTTGTAGTGCTCCCCGTCACTGGCGTTAAAGTAAGGACTCTTCGCCCTGCGTCCGAACTCCCCCAGGGAAAAGTTCAGGTACGCATCCTTTGACAGTATGATTTTTTCCATATCATTTCTCCTTGTTGTTTCTCCTGTCCAGTATTGCGAACTGAACAAGAGCGGCTGAACTGAATATAATCGTTGACATCACGTACAGGGTGATAACCCTTACCATAAGCGGGGCGCTCCAGCTTATAATAAGCGGGCTCATCAAAACGCCCCCTATCAGCGTGACGCCAAGCGATACGATTGACACGGCCAGTATGACCGGTCCGCCATCGGGCTCCTCGTCCATTTTAACCCTCCCCTTCGAAAAATGAGCGTCTTGCCGACTCCCATTCCGAACATCTGTTTTCGCACTCCAGTCTGGCCTTGGCCATCAGTCTTTCGGTCTCCTGTCTCACCGGGTCGGATGGCGGCCGCTGCAGCATCACGGACGTGTACGACCTAACGTGATCTATGTTTTCGTCAATGAAATGCTGAAGGTTGTACTCCCGGCCTATTATATCCGGCCTTACGCCATGTTTGATTAACAGCAGGTTGAACCCGGTTTCGGTGTCAGGCCATTCCGAGGGGTCATTGCGAACGCCCGCCCAATACTCAGGTAATTCAACGCAGCGCTGAACGTCCCATGTTATTCCCAGCCTTCTGATGGTCGGAGCGTGAACCATGAGACATGTATGACCGACCATTCCCCTCCAATCGGACGACACGGGGGAGCGGGGCGAGATCTCATAGCCTACCACGGGGTTTGCGGCCGAGCATTTGGCCCGCAGACTCTCGGTTAGGTTTTGCCTCATTGGGAAGCAGTCGGTATGGGTGAAGTAAACCCACGGGGTTTGAGCTAGCTGAAATCCAAGATCCAAGGCCACGGTTACAGGCATCACTCTTTTATTATAGCCTCCGCTTCTGATATAATGAATCTCAACATCCTCCGCCCTCAGGGTCTCCAGATAATCGGCCGTCTCCGGGCTGCTCCCGGTGTCGACTATGATTATCCTCGGAGCCTCATGCTGAAGCCTCAGGGACCGTATGACGGTGGGAAGAACATCCGGGGTTTCCAAGTGAGGAACGACCGCAGTGACAAGCCAGTCCCACGGCCTTCTCTCGTATGCGCCCTCCCATCTTCTGGGCGCCATGTCGCCAATAGGCGCGTAATTCATGACATTCACCCTTTCCGTGACTTCCAAAGGTCACCCCTCCGAAGTCTTCGTTTAATCTCCTGCAATGAATCATTGACCAGTATTTCATAAACCCTCAGGGCTCTTCCGGCATAAGCCCCGTCCGGGCCCGAGCCGTTGTATCGCCCCCACATTACGCGAAGTGACTCCTCGGTGTTCGAAGCGGGCTTCTTGCGGGCAAGCTCCTGAGCTCCAAGAAGGATATTATCCTTAAGATCCCACGGGTTAAGTCGGGTGTCCCCGTCACTTCTCCATGACGGTAACCATATTTGCATCACCCCCACGCACGGCTTCGAATTCATGTCAAAGCCGCTTTCAATATAAGCGGTTGTGACAATCACCGGCTCGCTAATCCCGGTAAGACGTGAAGCCCTGTGGATAAAGGCGGAAATGCAAGCCGCCCGGCTCTTGCTCCCAGTAAACAATTCCAGGATTCTTTCGGTTCTCTCATTGAACGCTGGCGACTTTTCGCCCGGGGATTTTCTTGAAAGTTGTTTGCGGTGCACCACCGCCTTGTCTCCGGAACGCCTTATAGTGAGAGGTAACAGTGACAAGGTGACAGCCACCGCGCATATCAAACGTCTTATGACTCCACCCTATCGATGGAGATATTGCACCCGAGGGATCTGCCATCACCCCCTCCGGTGATACCGAGAATTCGAGCCTTGAACTCTATTCCCGCATCCATCCAGTGCGCCAGTTCCGTAGCCAATCCCTCTCTGACCAGCTCGGCTCCGCAGATGGGGCACTTCGTCAGGGACGAATCTCTCACCTCGTGCCCTCCTCCTACGCAAACTCTGTGTCTATTTTGCACGTAACCCAGTTGCACATCGCCTAGTCCGTAATCGGCATGAATCGCTATGGCGTTACTGTCGTAGATATTGTCGGGCTCCCTGACCAGTCTGAGCGCGGAGATTCCCTTTTGCTTCATCTGTTCCAGGTGAATCTGCCTCATCGGCCTGTTCGAGGAGTCAACGGCCCCCATTGTCACTCCGGCTATCTTTGTCCTTATTTGGTCCGGAGGGAATAACTTATTCATAGCTTTTATCCTTTTACCATGTATTTATTCTGTCGATCGTTGATGACGCTCCCGTTATCTCCATGAACAGCTTGTCATCAATTTGCTCAATCTCTCGTATCCTCTCAATCAACTCTTCGATGAAATCACCGGAGAGCCTGAGGGCGGGACTGAGCTCCCAGTTGGCTCTTTCCCACGCCCATTTCAGGACATCAATCATGGCGAACAGGCGAGGCGCGATGTCCTCCTCGGACATGGCCAGGGAGTTCACCTCTCTCCTTAAATCCCTTACCTCCGTTTCAATATAATCAAAATCCTTGTTCAGTATTTTCACCAATCTCCTGACCGTCTTAAGTCTTTGGCGCATGGAGTCGGCTATTTGCGGAACGTTCTCCGTACTACTGAGTTTCGACATTTCAATCCTCCTTGGGAAAACTTCCCTTACGCGGTTCACCACCGTGCAAAGGACATAGTTTGGATACTGTGAATATTCTTACGAACTCGCCTTTCACATTCGTTATCCTCCCTTCGCCATGCCTGTTTTCATCCGCAGGGCACAGGCAGCCGTTTGAGATGGCCTCATCGCTTCCGGGCGCCCCTTTAAGGTCATAAGGCTCCTCGTCCTCTCTCATTCGATATCCTCCGTCCCTCCGCCCAGGGCCTTATCCAGCAGGCTCGCGGCTATCGCGGAGTTGCGTTTCCTGTCCTCCATCAACTCCTCGAGGGATGGAAACGCCAGCGTTTTTCCCCAGAAGGGAAGGTCCGTCACCTTTCCTATGACGCTCTCGTAGCTAGCGGCATCCCCGGCAATGACGTTGAACACAGCGCCTCCGAGGCAAATGACAAGCGAAGCCTTGGAGCAGAGCTCCCTTTCCAGTTTGAGCCACGCCAAATCATTTTCGGCATTGCCGGCATCCCCAAGCCTTTTCACCAGCGTGGTGACATAAGCCATCCTCCTGGGGGATACTTCGGTTCGCATCTTACGGAATAGCTCAAACCAGGATTTTCTAACGAACCTGAAGTTAGCCGGAATACCGCCCGCCCCCAGTATGGCCATGTCGGATATGATGTCCCCCGCAGTGTCAGGGAAGAGGGAGGGATTGTTCCAATTCGTGATAAACGGGTCGAAGTCCTTTTCACACTTAATCAGAAAGTTCGCGGATGCGCACTTTTGCAGGTTATGACAACACTCGCAATCGGACGCTTTCATTTCTATGGAGCCGGCCAGAAGCGTTCCAATGTTCGCATCTCCCGGCAAAGGCTTCTCGCCTATGATCATTATCTCGGCCGAGAAGTCTCCATCAGGCATAAGCGCCTTGGCGCCCCCGCCCTCCTCCGTCATCAACGTTCTAAGACACTCCATCACTATTTCCGAACCTCTTTCATTATCCGCTATGTTGTCCGTAAACGGGTCCATTGACGCCTCATTCGTTATCCGGAAGGCTATCGTCAGTAGCGTCTCCAAAGGAGGGTTCAGCCTCCGTAGAAAGTTCAGCACATTCATCCGCTCTCTCCATCACCACGTTTAATATATCCGTTTCGACACCATCCAAAAAGGCGACACCCTCCGAGAAGGTCAGCTTTTCCGTTTGAAGCAGCGTTCTAATCCTGGACAAAAGGGACTGAGTTCCCTCAAGAGCGTTCGGATTGTTCTCCATAAAGGTTTCAAGCTGGGCTCTTCCATGAAGAGGATCGGATGTTTTAATCTCCGAGCCTTCAAGCCATCTCACCCTGTACCGCGCCCGGGACGGTTGCTGGATAAGGCCGTAGGATATGGCTTCATCAAGCACCGGGCCTAGCACATCGAGGCCCTTGTTGTATATCACCTTCCAGGACCCCCGCCTGAACGGAGGCGCGTATCCCGTGTTGTTCTTGCTTATGTAATAGTCCACGGTATGCCCTATTACGTTCTTTTGCTCGTCCAGGATATAGCCGTCCCTGGGAGCTTTGAGCTGTATTCTAATCTTCGGGTAAAACTTTATGGAGTTTCCACCCGAAGTTATATTGGGCAGTGGCGTGGTTCCCACCTGAGCTCTTTCCTGATTAACCAATCCAATTATGCAACCCTTTTGCAGCCAGCCACTGCCGCAGGCGATTCGAAGAATCTTGCTCATCATGGCCGCCTGCCTGCCAACGGTCATGCCCTCCATTCCGTTATTACCCACGCTATTCAGTTCGGCCTCCGGGGCGATGGCTGAAACGGAGTCTATCACTATCATTCCCACGATATCGATCGGAGACCTGTTCTCGTCCAGTAACAGGGATCGGATGATATTGACCCCATCCTCCCCGCTTCTTCTGGCGTCAATATAGACCACCATGTTCTCGTCAATTCCCGCCAGCTTCCAGGCGTTCGCAGGCTTCCAGCTCTCCTCGGTATGGTAATAAATAACCATCTTTCCGGCCTTCTGAACTTGAGCCATTACATAGGACATGGTCACGGTCTTGCCCGCTCCCGCTCCGCCATAAAGCTCAAAGATTACGCCTTCGGGAATTCCTCCGCCAAGTCCCCAGTCAAGAGCCGGGTTTCCCGTTGATATGACTCTGGCTTCCGGAAGTTCGGAGCCGAACCTCACCCTGGGAGTGCCATCAGTGGTCTTGACGGACCTGGCCCACTGCTGATTGATTTTTCCAATCTTGGCTTTAAAGTCCTTGATATCCATAGTTTTAAGATTTCCGCCCCCTTGCAATTAGTCCCGCGCTTCCACAGCCGAATCTGCAATGTGTTTTTGCTTCAACTTGGTATAGTATATGACGCAGTCCTCCAGCAGGCAGGATAAATCATTTTGCAAAACCGTAATGTCATGCCACATAGCTGTCACGTCCTCGGCATCGGCATGCTCCCTAAAGCTGCGCAGCCTTGCGTCTATGATCTTCAAATCCCCCGTCAATATCAAATCGTCCATCATCTTGCAACCCCCTCTCGTAAATTAGGCGTCATGAACGCTTTCGCCTATATAGTATACCGGAAAAGCGGGGAATCCCGCCCTGAATTCAACAGGCGAATTCCCCGCAAGTTTCAGCCCGCTCTCGCGATTTCGAGGCGTCATCGGGAAGAAACGTCACCAAACATTTTGTGTTCTTGTCATACACAACCTTGTATGACTTTTGGTTAACGGTTACCCTCCATAAGGTTTTGGAATTTGACTGTCGCTTCACAAACTCCCCTTCGCCTCGGTGGATCTTTGATATAATGGCGGGCGCAATATCCTTGATGCTTAACTCATCGTATCGTTCAAAGGCTCTTCTTTCGCAGTGAATAATATGCCTTCTTATATTCATGCGTTGCATGCATGCTCGTTTCCTCATCCTTTCAAGTTTTTGGCATCACCCGCCATCCTTTTCAGGGTGGCGAGGCAATGCCCTCTCCTTTCCACAATAAGTTTTGACATGTTTTTTAAGTCCTATTGACTTTTCCTGTTTAAATCCTCCAGCTCGAGGCCCTGCATTAGAAGCAACGCCTCCTTTCTGAGAGGGGAGATAACCGTCCAATTGGCGCACGATTCATCGTGCTCGCCTGTTTCAACTATTCCCCGCCATACGTATCTGTCACCGCTCTCCCTTCGCTTCCAGTCAAACTTGTAATGCTTTTTTCCGTTGCAGATCTCCTGATCAAGTATGTCCCCGTATTTAATCCTGAACTCCATGGGTTCCACCCTGGAAATCATATCCGACAGGGCGGAGTATGTTTGCAGCGAGATGTCATACGGGGAATAGGAGTATTTCTCCTCGTTTAAATTGCAAATATCAAATACGAATCTCGGACGAGGGGCCTTGTCCTTTCCGTCTGCGTCAAGAAACGCCAAGGCTCCCTTCGGGTCTTCCATTGATAATCGCCTCCTGAAAGTTTCACGATCGAAAACAAAGGCGAAACTTCTGTTCTCCGTCTTAAGAAACAGGATGACATCCGTGAATGTCTCTTTCAGCGGGGCTAGCATCACGGACCTTGTCTCGGAGGAGGCGCTTTCCTCGGGATGTTTCAAATCACTTTTTTCCATTTTTCAAAATCCATTCCTTGTTACGTTTCCAGTCTTCGATAAGAAGCTCGGCAAGCTGCGCATCCTTCGAAATCCTAACCGAATTGTTTTGCAGAAAAGCCGAGGCGCTGTAATTCAGGCTTCCATCCTCCACCCACTCCCTATCCACGATTGTGAACTTGGAGTGTCTTATCCTGTGGCGCGGGGATGTTCCTATGTAATACTCTATTTTCGAACCCTTTATTCTTTCAAGCTGGTCCCTTTCGGCCTTGCCTGCGGCCTGCGTGCTATCCAATAGAAGGCCTACATACACACCGGAGGAGGCCTTGGATATCAGCAGGTCAACCAGCTCGGGCAGTGTGAACCCGTATATCTCCATGTAAATTGAGCTCGCGGCCGCGCTTATCATTGAAAGAAGCGGGGTCCTTATGTCATCATACGGGGCGAGATAAAATCGTGTCGTGCGCTCAAGCATTTTCTCCTCTCCGGAGATTATGTCGAACCGTTAATTATGAGTCCTTGTTCGCAACAGTATCCATTATCCAATTAAGGTTTTCCATAATCTCGCTTGTTATTATTTTACTCAGATTGGCTTCCGTTCTTTTTATTTCATTGCTCAGCTCTTTCAGATTCCTAACGTTTACCGAAGAGGTGGCCCTCCGAAACGCGGCTATTACGGCCCCTCTCAGGTCATGCCCGAAGTATCCTATGACCTTGCCCTCCTCAGGGGTCGCCCCGGTCGCCAACTCCTCCGGTGTCGCCTTCGCATCGATAAGGGCTATGTTCCACGGGTCAAGAAGAACTATTCTCATATTGTCAAATTCAACTATCGGATGACTTCGTATGGCTTTCCATTTGTTTCTGTACTCCGCAGCCGACTTTTTAAGGAGAGCCTTGCGCTCCTCGGTCATCGGAGTTCTCGCTTTCAATCTCGGCTGTGAAACAGCGCTTGCAGGTGTTTTCATGATGACTAATTTCCCTTTGGCGGAATTAAATTCTTGTTCCCTTTCTGAAGATTCTTAAACCACGGAGGCAGCGTCTTGCTCGTATCCAATGTCTTATCAGGCGGTATTTTCACATCGGAACTTTTGGCGTTTTTCCCGCCACCTGACGGCTTTTGATTTTTTCTCATTGCATTCTCCCGTTGAAAAATTCAGGAATTACCCAAGTAATCCCTGTAACTTGCCGAACTTCTGTTATTGCCTCTTTCCAGCTCTCTGAGCGCGGCCTTTCCAAGATCGTAAACCTTTGAACTGAAGTATGCATAAGCGTAAGTGAAGGCGCGGTTGGCCTCCGGTATTGGCACCACCATTTTCAACGAGATTACTGGCGCCCCCTTCTTCGGCATGACTTGTCCCAGCTCCCCGGCCACGCCCTCCCCGGTGATAATCTCAATGGTGTAGGCGCCTTTTCCTCCTAGGCCTTCGGCCCAGGAGCATACGCTAAGACATCGGGATTCATATCCGGAATCATACTTCGAACTTTTCGTGCCTTTGTAGCTTCTGTAATTCAGCTCCCGGTTATTCATTATGGCGTAAGCCACGGATAGAAACTCGTCCAAATCCATAAAGTATTTCAGAGCGATTGACTCCTTGTTCTCCCCGTAAGACACTATGTTAATGGTGACTTTTTCAAAGATATTAACTTCGTTGCCGCCTCCTTTGACATTGGTGGTGTCCACGATATCCAGAATCTTGCCCTTGGTGTCAAGTCTGGAAACTTGAATGTTCACATACTCTGACCCGTTATACTCTTTCCTCTCAATCCTCATCCTAATCCTCCCATTTATCCATTCCCTTCATATCCTCTCTCAGTCTTTTGGCCACCTTTGAAAGGGTCGGTCTGTATTCCAGATTCGCCCAGACGTATCCTATCCTGGTGTCCTCGCGCGGCCACTTGGTGAGCATCAGATCCTTTATGGAGTAGCTCCTGTCAAACACATGCAACTTAAGAACGGGATAGGCGTAAGCCTTTTGCTTGTGAACGCTCTTCCACTTCCAGAATCTTCTTTTATCCAGCGGCTGCTTTGAATATTTTATCATTAAATTGTCCGGTGTGTCAACTTCCGGGGCGCCCAGCCGGGCCACTCCGACTACGGACTTGGACGGCCATCTGGCATACACCAGGGCGTCAAGCGGATAAGTCTCCGACAGGTTCCGAAGCGCAAAGAACGCGCCCCCGTTCCCTCTTACGTAGTCCACCTCCTCCTCGGTCGCGGTTATAAGCCTGTCGATATCGTAGTCCGCCAGGGAATACCTCTCGCTCATTCGTCAAACCTCCGTTTCATCAAACTCGTTTCCATATCGCATCCTCGTCAACCCCCAGCGAGACAGCGCCCGCCTTGATCTCCTCGCTTAGCTTCACACGCCAGGGCTCTCCTTCGTATTCGCTCGTATCTTTGACCAAGTGAAATCCCGACCGGGGACCTTTCGCCCCCAGTCCTAGCATCCAAGGCTCGTATGTCGACTCGAATTCATAAGCTTTCATTATTTCGCTGACATAAACAAACTTATCCTTCCCCGCCTGCTTTTGGAAAAGCTCAAACGGGATCCTATCCTTAAGCCAGGAGTAGGCGATCTCCCTTCGCACGGTATGGAATGCGTAGCCCTCCGGTGATTCCCCGCACATTGCGAGGAATAGCTCGTGAACGGATTGTATCCTGATTGTCCCAACTTCACCAACCCCCGGTTCGCTCTTTGGCTTGTGAAGCCATGCAATGGGAACAAGCCTGACCATGCCTGTTATCAGCTTTCTCGGACTTTTCTCGTATACGAAAAACGGAATCGCGTTATGCCATATGTAATACGCGAATCCTACGGCATAACCCGTCCTGCCACCGTATATCCCCTTGGAATCCTCCGGGTCGATGGTCATGACCCATCTCATGTTCCTGTAGTTGCTCCTTACCCGCTTCTTCAACTCCTTGCCATCCTTGAGATCCACCAGCACTCTGACGGGCTTCATTTCAATCTCTTCGTTTGACATCGCGTTCCTTTCCATATAGCCCTTCGTTCGTCTTCAATACATTCCTTCCGGATATTTCAACTCGGTCCATGTTATATCGCTATCATCCTTCAGCGTCTTGACGGCCTCCCTGATCTCATCCTTCAGTTTGTCGTGCCAGGGCTCCCCGTCATAGGCGCTCATATCCCTGGCGTGCGTTCGACATAACCGGATCTCCTTCTCCTCGATTCCCAGCATCCACGGCTCGTAAGGGGTCTCGAATCTGTAGGTCTTCGTTATGTCGGCCGCTCGGATCTTGGATGCGTTTCCAACCTGTCTTTTGAAAAGCTCCAACGGTATGCCATCCCTCAGGTGGAAATAAGCCAGGGATGCTTCAATGACGCCATGATAGATGAAGTAAAAGCCGGTCTTCAGCTCCGAATCATTCATTAGTTTCACGGTCTTCATGTCATTCACCGGAGGGTCACCACCTTCAGGGATAAGAAGCCATATGACAGGCGATAGTCTGGCCATGCCGGTTATGAGCTTTCTCGGGCTCTTTTCATATATGAAGACGGGAAGAATACCGTTGTACCACTCTATGTAACTTCTCCCTCCGACAATGCGATTTATCCTTCCTTCATAGATATCCTTGGCGTACTTCGGATCAATGGTTATCACCCTTCTTATCCTGAAGCGGCAATCCTCCGTCTCCGGGTCCCTGAAATCGGTTAGCACCCTGACGGGTCTTATTTCACAGGCGTTGTTCGACATCACATTCCTTTCCGCATAGCCGTTCCCTTGACAATCTCCGTTTCGGCTACGCTATGTCACTGTCATCCATCAACTTGGCAAGAGCCTTTCTTATCTCCTCGGCCAGCTTGACGCGCCAGGGCTCTCCTCCCTCTCCGCTCAGGTCCTCGGTATGGATGTAGTCACGCTGAATGTCGGTTTTGTCAAACCCCAGCATCCAGGGCTCATATGTCGATTCAAACCTGTAAGTCTTCGTCACTTCGTTTATATGAACATACGGATAGTCCTTCGCCTGTCTTCGGAAAAGATCAAGCGAAATCCGATCCTTCAGATAGAAGTAGGCCGTTGAGTCCTTCACGGTGTAGTAGTGCAGGTAACACTCCTGCGGTCCGAGCCACGGCTCCAGCCACGTATCGTTTATGAAGGCGTTGGTCGACCGCACTATGGCCGTATCGATTTTATTGACCACCGGCTCGCCCTTCGGTATGTTAATCCAAACGATGGGCGACAGCCTGGCCATTCCCGTTATAAGCTTCTTAGGCCTTCTCTCATATATGAAGAATAGAATGGGATGGTTATACCACATAACATGATGCTTAAGCTCCACGAGGTAACTCATCCTTCCTCCATATATATCCTTGGAATCCTTTGGGTCAATAGAGAGGGTTCTTATCGACCTGTACCGGGTATCCAATTCGTCAAAGCTCATCAGAACCCTGATGGGCTTCATTTTAATGTCGCTTGCATCCAAATTGGTGTTAAGCATTGCAATCCTTTCCATGAAACGGCTCAGTCGGATCTCTCGGGCTAACGGTCCGAGGGTATCCGTTTCGCCTGTATCATATCGTTATCCTTCATGAACGCTTCAATGGCGTTCCCTATATCCTCAATCAGCTTGTCATACCAGGGCTCCCTTCGGTAGTCCGTTAGCAGCTTGAGAGATGGTCGAAAGACTCGAATATCAGTCGGGAGAAACCCAAGCATCTCCGGTCGATATTCGCATTCAAATTTGAAAGCCTTTGTTATGTCGCTTACATAGATGCGTTCGTCACTCCGTAGCGGCTTGTTTAAAAGCCCGGAGGACGACATGTCCTTGAAATAAAAACAAACCGTGCGATAATCAGCGGATGAATTCAGATATGCGTTTGAATACTCGCTGCCATGCAAATCCTGCGGACGCTTCGCCTTGAGGGTCTCCATTTCCGCGCTCGACCCATCCGATATCGTAGTCCAGAAAACAGGGGACAGCCTGACCATTCCGGTTATCATGCTCTTCGGGCTTTTCTCATACACGAAGAGCGGCACTTGATTCGTCCACGGATAATACTTGAGCCCCGGGATGCATCTCATCCGACCGTTGTACAGATCCCGGGCGTTCCGGGGATCGATGATTATCGCTCTTCTCGAGCTTCCGTAATAACGCGACACGCTCAGGTCATCGACATCCGTCAGAACCCTGATTGGCCTGACTTTGATTTCGCTCGCCTCCAAATCGGTGTTAAGCATTGCAATTCCTTTCAGATGACCAACTATCTTTTTCTCTTGGGAACGCCCAGTCTCATCCCGTAAGCCTTCACCGTGGGGATGGAAAGACTCATTCTAGCCAGTCTCCTTTCACCCATATCCGTAACCTTGATGGTGTTTTCAAGCTCGTTATAAGTGTAATCCTCCGGGGGTATCATTGTCAACCCTCCGATAATTATAACGAAGTCATCGTCAAGTTGAGGAGGCAGGCCGAACCTGTTTCCACCCAGATATTTGAGTTCATAATATTGCGTCATTTGCGTCTCCCTTTCAATGTGGTTAATGCGGACAAGGCCTTGTCCGTCAGGGTCCAATAGCCTCTTCGAGAGCTTACAACCAGACCGGCCTTGGTCAAACGGGACTTGGACCATCTCATTCTGTTTCTCCATGCCACCTCCCCGTTGGACGTGACGCGGGTTACGTCATCGATTGTCAGAAAGTTTCGACTTTTCTCGAACACTTTCTCGGTGACTTCCTGAACCGAGGCGCCTCCCTTTAACTCCGCCAGCGCCTCCACTATTATGCCGTCATACTTGTCTACCGGTGAATACATGCCTTCCAGCCTTTCCATAAAAAAACGGACATCCTTGCGGACGCCCGTCCATGGTTAATGAGAAATTCATAGTACGCTACGGAGTGAGCCCCAGCTTTTTAGTAATGGCATCGGACAGCTTGGTCTTGTACTCCGCGAGTGACACGGATGCGTTTTGGCTGACCTGCCCTACCGCCTCGTTAATAAGCACGGCCCATTCGGGCGCGCCAAATCCTTGAAACGCCTTGTCCACCTCGGTGTAAACCGCGTTGGAAACCGAGGTGACATCCTTTGACAATGTCGAGATGGCGTTGTTCACCGCCTCGCTGATGAGCTGCGCTCCCAGCTTTTTTAATGCGTCCAGGGTCGGCCCCAGGATTTCGGATGCGGAATCCCTCCCGGCCGGGAGGTGGAACATCCGTTTAATACCCTTCCAGATTGATGCAAACATTTGATTCTCCTTGCCGGGTCAGCCCCGGTCGTTATTGAGTAAGTCGACTTATGAAAGTTTTGCCGAAAGAAGAAAGCCCGTTCGGGTGATTATCAGTAAATCAAATGAAACATGATTGAACATCACCGCGACTCCTTCGTTCGTTGGAATAAGTCTCAGGCCGGGGATGGCTTTAAACCCTCTGCCGAATTTCCCCAGCTCCTTTATCGTTTTTGATTTTACATATCCAAACCAGGATAGGCCGCCAAGCGTGGCGCTACTTACCTCCAGCATGAGCGCGCCATCCTGCGCCAACACATCCAGCCGGGCCGAATACCCGAGTATTCCGAACCTTCGAGAGACTATTATTCGCCCCGAGTCGTCAACCGAGACCGACTGACAAAGATTGGAGAACTTGTTCGCCAAGTCCTCGCCCGCCATATCCCTGATCAACGCGCGCAGGGATTCCGAACTTATCTCGCTAGCGGTGATTAGCATTAGCGTACGGTCACAGTCACTTTCACGGTATCCGCAGTTCCGGGAATGGTTTTCACAAGGGTTAGCTCCCCGGTTATGTTCGCATCCTTGATTATCCCCTGCAGAATACCAAGATTAACGCCATATGTTCTTTCCATAAGGGTTATCAGCTTGGCCGGCTCGTCCGGTGTCATTGTAATCTGAACCATTGTCTACTCCCTCACCTTGAACATTCCGTTCTCTTTTGAGACCGCTCCCTCTTTTCTTTTCTCCCGATAACACCGGGAGCATAACCCCTTCGCGACATGGGGAAACACCGTCTGGTGGCACTGCACACAGCTGTCATAGTACCTTGACCAGGATAGCCTCGGCTTGTATTCGCTTTTCACTCCGCAAACCTCGCGCTGATAGCAGACATAACAGAGTCCATGCCCGTGGTGAGGGTACTCGGTGCTTCCGCATTTTACGCATTTGTCATAGTTCTTGGCCCACATATCGGATCCTCCCAATATATTATAGCACAAGAAACTAGATTACGGGATTCCAACGAAGCCCAAGCCATTTTCCTCTTTTTACAAGGGTCCAAAGCCCAAGCACTCTTCCATGGTGCACGGAGGCCAGCTTGAGCATAGCCTCCAGCTCTCTTGCGGACATGCTGTAATACCTGTCGTTAAATTCCAGAAGCGCCCTCCCTGACGGAAGGATATTTATAGCCATCTCGGCAATGAACGGGACGAACTCCTCCTCGTACACACCGGAGGTGAGCGGGAGCGAGCTATCGGAAATCATGAATCCGGTATCCGTAAACTTTAATCTCATCGCGGATAAAACGCAGGCGGTGCGATTAATGCCGCCTCCTCCCTTTCCTTCAGTCTTCTCATCATTTCGGATGTTATTTGCTGTTCCTGCGCGGCCCTTAAAGGGCTGTCCGGAAGCGCGGAATTACGTATGTGCAACTCCGCCAGCTCCATATCGCTTAAACTTTTCAGGTCCTCCATTGTCACGCCTCCCGGTGATTAGTATGTGTTCGTATCCAGGAATTTGTCATCCGAAAAGTCATACATATCCTCGTATCTATCGGCTTCGTGAAGCTCCTCGTTCATAAAATAACTCTCGTCATCGAAGTCATCACTGTCATCGTCCATGACTTCGAACATAACCGTACTTATTCCCTTTCCCGCGCCAACAGTCGCGGCAAAAGTTCTGTTCGCCTCGTTCACGAACTCGCGAAACATCTCCTCCTCGGTGGCGTCATCGGTCACCTCTATCACTGTTGTAAATCTGCATAGCGCTTTCATCCCAAAAATTCTCCTTTGCTCATTTTGCCAATTACCAGGCTTACTACCTCGCAAATCGATTCAGGGGCGAGGTTCCCCAGCTTATCGACAATAAGCTCCTCTATCTCGGACTTTGATACATTATACCCTACGGCCGCGCAACTCTCAATATACGTAACGATTTCATCGACAGTCTCCCTTATGAGCCGTTCCTCCGGTGTTTCTCTTTTCCAATACAGATATGCGCCAAGGACTATTATCACGGTCATGAATATAATGAACATATCGGTCACCTCAATAAAGACAAACATGCCTTTCTGGCTATTATTAAATCACTCACCATCTGACTGCGAACCTCTTTGTACTCCTCCCCGGACTTTCTCACCAGATAGGCCGGATGGAGGGTGGCTATCGCTTGCGTGTCATAAATGGATCTTGTAAGCAAGCCTCGCTCCCTTGTAATTGAGAACGAAGGGGATATCAAAGCCCGCGCGGCAACGGCCCCCACGCAAATTATGAACTTCGGTTTCATCAATTTTATTCTGGCGTCAAGCCACGGCTTGCAGGCCTTGATTTCATTCTCATCCGGAGGCCTGTTTCTGGACTTTCCGGTGGGGCCTATTTCAGTGGGCCTGCACAGAACCGTGTTTGTAATGTACGCGAAGTGCGGGGGTATGCCGGCCTCTTCAAGTATCTCCCGAAACGCAATTCCCGCCTTGCCCACGAACGGTCTGCCTTGCGCCACCTCCTGTCCGCCCAAAGCCTCCCCCACTATCAGAAGCGCTGAGTTCATGTCGCCTTCGCCAGGGACCGGGGGAGCCTGCTGCAGATTTCTCAGCGGGCACTTGCTGCAATTTCTTATGTCCCGGTCCAAGGCCAGCCACGCTTCCTTGAAACTATTTTCCATATGAATATCCTTTCCGACCGACAAAAAAGGAACTCCTGAGAGAGTTCCTTTGATTCGCTCCTTTTAAATTTTACAATTTGCTCACTTCTTAAGATTTCGAGGAACAAAGGACGGGGTCACTATCGTCTGTCCCTTCTCCCTCATATCCAGCACGATGTTAATAAGATACATCAGTCTCAGCTCCTCCATGCTGGGTCGTATGTCATACCCCGCCTCCTTGAGCTTACCGTACAGGTTGACCTTGGGGTCGTTGGCCCATCCGTACATAGAGATAATCTCGTTCACCATCATATCCTGCTTGAAGGTGAACATCCTGATGGTCCTGGTGCCTCCGGTTACATCCGGGTCGTATTCCTGAAACCTGATGTCCTTCTTAAGATCGTTGTAAATCGGCTGAAGATTTCCCATCTCCGCCTTGGAAAGCTTGTATCGAATAAGATCCCCCACTCCTATGGGGCATTCTATTCGTATGAGTCTGTCATTGGCTCCCCATGCGTTTATAACCTGAATTGAAATATTCCGCATGGCATCCTCCATCTCCTCGGCATCCTTGAAGCATGCGAGAAGAGGGGACATATCCGGTTCGTTGTCCTGCAAAAGTTCGTCAAGAAGGGAAGCCTTCTCTTTCGGTAAGCCCTCGGTCTCCATTAAACACCCCTTTCAAATAAGTGAATTACAGTTCGGTTACGTTTCCGGTATCCCCGAATCCCGACAGTCTCATAACCTCCGTGGCTATGACCGTGGGGATTCCGGCTTCGAGTTTCTCCCATTGCACGTTCTTGGGCCATATGACACAGCCTTTAACGCCTTCGACCTCACCGTCCACCTCCTTGGGAAGTTTCATGAGAGCCGAGTATTCCGGGCGCATCATGGCTCGAATGACAAAGTCCCTGTTCTGAATTGTCACAATTCTAGCCGGGGCTTTGATGGAGTTTTTCAAAGTCTCCCTTTCCTTGTCCGAAATCTTTTGCGTCACCGTACTCTCCACCAGAGTTTCGGCTGAATACCAGTCATTGGGCGAATCATCCGTGGCTAGGTACGACTTGTCCTGAATTAGCTTGGCCAGCGTGGGGATGGCCCCCGCAGGCATTGTCATCCAATCCACCGGAGTGAATTTCGGCCAGAGAAGCGCATAGTCCACCATCTTGCTGTCGACATCCGATACCTTGACCTTGGGATTGCTCTCTATCCACTCATTGATAAGCCGATATGTGGCTCTATCTATATGAGTGAATACGAAGTCCTGTCCAAACAAAGTCTTCTTGTACAACGGGCTGTCCGGGTACGTTGTTTTCAGGTTATCAATAATCTCCTGAGTAAGTTCGTATTTCGTCATGGCTCTTCCTTTCATCATGTGATACTGTTATTATAGCACAAATGAAAGGACGAATCAATCATGCGAATCCTCGCTTTCGAAGGGAGGCCGCGCCTCCGTAATTACTCAGGTACGTACGCCAGAACAGCGATACGATGCGCTTTGACTCGGAGCCTTTTACCGGAAGGTTTTTGAGCGCTCGAATCAACGCCTCCCTTCTGCCGATGTCCCTGTGGAAATTATCAATTCCTCGACACAGAGAGACGCCAATGGAGACAACCTCGGCCGGCTTCTCCTCCGCCTTGCGCTTAATCCTGCAGGTCACTATTCTCTCCGGAATGCTGATTACTCCTGCGACCTTTCCATTCTCCGGATCCTCGATATAGTGTCTGATATTTCTATCCTTTGGATAGCCAAACTGAAAACAGTATTCGGTTCCTTTCACCTTTGTCATGGTAACCCTCTCAATCCTCACTTCCATTTGTTTGTGACTATGGGAAGGTCCGCCACGTAATCCGGGTGCGGACCGTAATATCTTTTCAACGGCCCTCCGCCTCCGAATACGTGAGGCCCTCCCTGATTTTTTGAATAAAGCTTTTCAAGATCCCCGTCAAATTGCGAGTACACCTCGTTCCACCAGGTCTCGTATCTCTCCTTCGACACGTCCTCGCCTATGCACCCCTTCACTCTGGTCCACTCCCTGGAGACGTAGGAGTAATGCATCATCTCGATCCTCAAACTTCCGAGATCAAGGGTGGGCCGGTTCATGGGGTTCAGCATCGAGGCTATCGCCCAGAACCTTTGACCCGGGAACCATTCGTACCCCCGAACGAACGTCTCCTCCCGGTAATAAGTCCCGTCAAAGTAAAAGCATTTGGCGGGAACTTGCATGACGCCAAACCGGGATGGTTCGATTCTGTCGAAGAGGGCCCTGAGCGTCAAAAGGTCCTGGGTGAAATACGTTTCGTCCGAGTCGACCATATAGACATACTCGGTGTCCTTCGGGACCAGATAAAGTCCGCTATTCCTTCCCTCCGGCTGGGAGCCAACCGTCCCGGCCTGATGAAGGAAAACCTTATGGTCGGTATCCTCCTCCCTTATAAACTTCCGGATGATATCGGCCGTCCCGTCAGGCGAGGAGTCACTCTCGGAGTATCCCCTCACCCAGCAACTCTCGGTCACCACCACGCTGTCAAAGTAGGGATAAATTCCCCTCAGAGTGTTAGGCAAAAACGGGGCGCTGTTCCATACGGACATGAGTGCGCACACTTTCATATTCATTTCCTTCGCTTTTAAGTTTGCGGTGGTTCGCGTTTTTAAATACATGGACCGGGCGGGATTCGAACCCGCGTGCATGCCGCTTCAGGTTTCCCTTTAAGAAGCGGATGTCCAGCCATTCCGGCCCTCAAGACTTCTCTCATACATTTCAATATGAGCCTTGGAATCCCTCATCCTGTCCCAGTATCCCAGCCTTTCGCACAGATTGAACGCGCGGTCCGCCATGCGTTTGGCGGCTTCGGGATTGCGCGCCAGCGACAGGACATGCGATGCAAGGGTCCGCGCATCAGATGCGACCAGTGCCGTGTCGCCATGAATGACATGCTGTCCCATTCCGCCTTTCAGATAGCAGGTTACCGGCTTCCTGAGATACATGGGCTCAACCACTCCCGCGCAGAAGCTTTCATCATGAGTCGGATAGACTATTATATCCGTTCCCGATAATATGTCTCCAGCGTTATATCCTCCACCGGGGACGGTGAGGCGCTCAGCTATATTCAGATTACGCGCGTATTCCAGCAGGCCGTCTCTCTCGGGACCCTCCCCGCCAAGAACCCCGTACGCCAGTATGTTTTCCCTTTTCTCCATCCCCTTTAGAATGGACAGAACCTCCAGGAACTGATACGGTAGTTTGGAACCGTCCAGGCGTGAGTTGCGCCCGATGACCAAGGCGCCCTTCGGAATTCCCCATTTCCTTCTATACTCCTCGTATCCTATGGTCGGGGTCAGCCTGTCGGTGTCCATGCCCCAGGGTATGAAGGTGGCGTGCGGGTTCAGACTCTTGGCTACTTGAGTATGAACTACATTGAAATCATCCCTCGGCTCGTTCTTCGCAATCGAATGCAGGGTTTCTCCGTAGACAAACCTGATTTGCTTTCTCAGCTCCCCTATGAGCGGGGACAGCCTCGTGCCTTGGTCGCACGTATGCCCGTGCAGAACATCGGGCGAAAACGCGATTACGGTTTCAAACAAATCCGAGTCACTCCCAACCTGCGTATGGGGAATCCCATTTTCCTCGAGTATTTTAAGCACGGGACCGTCCTTGAAATACGTAAGTAATACGTCATGCCCCAGCTTCCTGAAGTCGGAAAGTCTTGTGGCCGCTATGACCTGAACCCCTCCGTAATCCAGTTCGTTCACGTGCATTAGTATTCTCACAGGTTCCTTCCTTTCGGCATGTTAACGGGAGGCAGCGCCTCAATGTAATTCCAAAACTCATTCAACCTCACGGACGTTGCGGATATCCTCGGGGATTTTTCGAACACATCCAGCAGTTGCAGCGAAGCGTCCGCCAGCTTTGCCGCGTACCTCGGATTGGACATATCGGTGGGAACGTACACGGTGTTTAACGAAAGCTTGTCAAGGGGCCCGCTGCCGGACATCCATCCCGAATAACCCTCGCAAAACGCGGGAAGCTCGGAATAGCACTGAGTCGAACGAATATAATTCACCAACACCTTGAAATCCTTCTCGCGGAACTGAGCGTCCACCACCCCGGTGGCCGTTCTGGTTATCTCCTGCTCCCTCAGCCAGATATCCAAGGACTCCCTCCCGGTCCACTGCTCCATGAGCGCGTCATTGACTATGTCCATAAGCAGCTCGGAGAATTCGGGATAAATTCCCAGGTCCGTAAGCGAAAAGGCCAGGTCCCTGGCGTTCTCAACGACCGATTGAAATCTCATAATCGAAGGCGCCACTAGAAATTCCAGGGTCTCGTCCAGTGTCCGAAGCACCGTTTGTCCCATCAGGGAGCTTGTCACCTTCTCCAAGGCGTCCTCACAGTCATCCCCTTCCAGCAGCTTGGCTCTAAACTCCGTTAATCGCCTGACATGGCGTGAACAGTTTTTCATTCCCGGCCTCTCAAAATACAAGTTTTAACATTACTCGGTCCGGATGGATGGCGCCCACCCCTCCGGTGAAAATCAAAACCTATCTAAATTATAGTTGAAATTATACGGAAGGGGCGCCTGCGATTTCAGCCGCCCCTTTGAATGCTTGCATACCGTCTCCCTGTCACCGGTTACCTCACAACTCGCACTTGTCCCCGGTGCACGCCCACTCCCTTTCAATCCGGGTCGTGTCAACCCTTTCATATCGGGGAAGTTTGCAGTAATCAATCGGTTTCAGGGATGCCGCCAGTCTCTCGTACTCCTCCTTCGTTATCTCCGTGTACGGGGCCAGCGGATATATTCCGCTGTCCTTCGGAAGGAATGACAATCCCGTTATCGCGTCCCAATGCTCGTACACCCAGTTCCCCACGGCCAGCCATTCACTTTCGTCCACGTATATCGTGCACGATACGGAATGCTCGGCCCATCTTTTTCTCAGGGTGAGCCACAGCTCCAGCTGCTCCAGGGCGGTTATGTCATGTCTCGTAACGCATCCTTCCGGAGCCTTTACGGGAAAGGATAGAACCCAGGTGGTCGCGTTCTCCGCGCTTTGCCCCACTTCGGGAGACACGGGCACACCATGATCCCTGGCCAGAGCCAGCAACGGATCGCCTGAGTTTATGCGCACTCTTCTGATGTAGTACTTGGACCATCGGGGATGTATGCCGGACGATGAGTTCACCAGAATGCTCACCGACCCGGACGGCTTCACGCATGACACGGCTGCGCTGTGATTTATCCCCAGAAGATCGGCCCACTCCTCGCTCACGCGAACCGCGTAGTTTCTCAGCTCCTCGATTTTCTCGATCGCCTGAGCGTTACGAGGGTCCTTCGCAAGACATGAGAACAGGGGGCAGTCCAGTATTCCCGTAAGCGAGACTCCAAGAAGCCTCTCCTCCTCGGCATTCCTTTTCCACTCCTCCGAAAGAAATGGAAAATGCGTAAGCATGGATTGAATCACGCCCATAATAGTGGCTATCCTGACCTTGTCCCGCACGGTCTCCCATGTGTCATCGGGTCTAAGCACCACCTCCGTAAGGTTGCAGGTTTGATGATTCCTAAGAATGATCTCCCCGCACGGGTTGGTGCCAAACTTGGCCGCCTTTCTTCTTCTAGGCCTGCACTTCAGAGCCGCCTGCCTATTGAATATTCCGCGCTCCCCGGTTCCAGACTTGGCGAGGGCCAGCCATTCATCCATGAAGTCAATTGGCGAGGGCTTTTCCTCGAACACGCAGGAGTTATTTGAAAGCGCCCTGTACGGGGCCGTGATCCAAAAGCTTCCGCTCTTGGCGGTACGCATATCGTAGTCTTCCGGGTCGCTCAGACTAATCGTGGCGGACCTCCTCGAGCCTCCGCTGACCACCACCTGCGCCACCATGCATGCAATGTCATGCGCGTCAATAGGCGCTAGTTTCTGTCCCTGCTTGGATAGAACCAGGTTTCTTACGAAGTCTAGCAGCTCCTTCAGAGGACCGGGACCGCTTGAAAATCCGCCCTTAGTTTTCAGTCTGGAACCTGCCGGTCTGATATTCGAGTAATCAAAGATGACGTCCCGGCCAGCGAACCAGGCATTGAGTCCGATGCGAAGGGCCTCGGCCCATCCCTCCGCAGTGTCGGGAACAACGAAGGTCTCGGGATTCTGCCTCTTCGCCTGAGTCCTTATTCTCGGCAGCTTGTCCACCGAGCTGAAGAGTTCAACCGAGAAGCCGACCCCGCAGCCGCACATAAGGATGTACAACTCCTCGACAAACGAGTCGAGGCTGTCAATGTTCATGAAACTGCAATTGTACGCCAGTATGTTGTCCCTGTCCAATGCCGGGCCAGCGAAATTAAGAACGCGCATTGATGGCATGACCTTCAATGACATGATGTAGTCGCGTATTTCCGAAAGCGTATCCTTTGGGATTTTATCGCTCACCTTTTCATACGCTTGAAGCGTTCTGTCCACCGCCTCGGTCCAGGTCTCCCTTCGCTTGTCCTCCTCCCTGTATCTCGCATAGCTTCGATAGAACAGAAACTTGGACAGTTCATTGTCAAAGTTTAAAAGGCTTTCCTCTATCTTCTGACGAACCTCGGGAGGCACGCTGTTGTCGCTTCGCTCCCGGGCCTTTTTCTCCCGGTACTTTATGTACCTTCTGGCGTCATCATACAACCCCATCTCCATCAGGGAGTTCTCCACCTTGTCCTGTATGTTCTCGACATGAATGGGGTTGCCGTTGCCGAGAATCTTATTCATGACCAGGTTGGTTACCCCTCCGACCAGCTTTTCGTCAGGCGCAACGCCTCCGTCCATCAGACACGCCCTGATAGCGTTGGTTATCTTTTCGGGGCGTAGCTCCTCCATCCTTCCGTCTCTTTTTTCAACCTGAATATCCATGTCTTTCCCCTGTCGGAATTTTATTTTCTTGTAGTAGTTATTCAGCGTTCTTCTTAAAGAAGATTTTTCTCTTTGACTCATCGTCAAAGGGAATGTCATCCATCTCCAGATTGTCAAACACCTCGCCAAGTATCGGGGCGTTTGACTCGTTCTGGAAGTACAGGGACGGAATCGCCCCTTTGGGCAGACGCACGGCCAGAATCAGCTCATCTCCTCTGTGAATCGTCACGCACTCCTTGGATATCTCCTTTCTTTCACCTTCAATGCAGACCAGGGATCTCACGGACTCTATAAATCCGACCTCCCCATTCGTAAGCGAGTACAAGGACCACATGTTATTTCTCCTTTTAAAGAGTCGGGTATCCCGACATATGTTTCTTATATATCAGGATACCCTAATAACGCCATCATATTCAACTATCAGGCCAATCCGCTTCTTGCGAACGGATTAGCGCTTGCGATCGGAGGCGCGATTTCATTCGGATCATCCAATCCGGCATGGATGTTATCACCGGAGGATGTGTCGGCCGCATCGGTTGAATCCGGATAGGACGGGGCCTTGCGAATTCTGTCCACTCTCACGTCCAGTGAAAGTCTGGGCGTTCCGCCCTTGTCGACATATATCGAAGGCTCCATAACCCCCTCAACGCATGCAACCGTGCCTCTCGGGCACTCGTTGAGACGGTCCGCCATAACCCCATACGCGGTCAAACGAATAAAGCGGCTCTCCCATTCGCCTTGAGCGTTTCTTACGGAATCCCGAATAGTGGCGCTGACGAACGGCTTGCCATCCTTTGAAGTCTTGGTCTCCACGTTGTAGATTTTACCAAACAAAGATACGACTATCATATTCATCCTTTCAAATGTGGAAGCTCGGAGGGTGATCCCTTCCGGCTTCGGTAATGTAACCATAGTGAAAATAGGGCTACCAATCCGTGACACTCGTCAGGATGGTAACCCTTGAGCCGAAGAAATCCCTCCGGCTACTTCTTGTGCAACTTCCTAAGATTGAGCGCCATTCTGGCTCTTAATCCAACCTTTCCTTTCTTCTTCGCGGCCGCCTTTAACTTGGAAACCGGAATGGTTTGATCCTCCGGAACGCCTAGATCCTTATGAAGCGCTCCCTTTTTGATATCCGCCTTCTGGATCCATTTCTTGCCCGCTTCCTCCATGGTATCACCTCCATACGCATATCTTATAATACGCGCGGTTAATTCCAAGTATATTATAGCCGCTTAGGCTTTCCCTCCTTTCCTTTCCCAGACATTTCCTGTTCACCTCTTGCGTCCTTGGGAATTTTTCACCAACCGTTCCATCGCTCCGCGGCTTTCACGGGGTTTTACGCAGTACCATCATTGCTGATATGACGGATTGCGAGGTTGTATTGCGCCTCCACATCCCCTTGCTCCGCGGCCTTGCGAAACCACTTTATAGCTTCCATGAAGTCTTGCGCTATACCATCACCGTTGTAGTAACAGACCCCGAGGTTATATTGTGCATCCGCAATCTCTTTTTCTGCCGCTTTACGATACCATTTCACCGCCTCTGTGGAGTCTTGTGCGATGCCATCGCCCTTGTCATAACAGAGCGCCAAGTTATACTGGGCTTCGGCATCTCCTTGCTTGGCCGCCTCGCGCCATCCCTTTACAGCTTCCGCAGAATATTTCGCATCATCATCCATAATTATATCTCTTTCTTTAATTATACCTCTTTCTTTAATATTAAGCTTGTTTTTTTCACCGGGGAGCCACCCTGACGGGTGCGGGATTTTCCCCGTCTCGTTTTGAAAAGCGGGAAATCATCGCCTTCCTCATCGTCATGGATGATATCCGCCTCCTCTCCGGGGAAAGTGAATGCCAGCGTATCGAATCCCTCCTGTCTCAGGCGTCTCTCGGTCCTGATACGTGAGGCCGCACTCCCGCAGTCCTCCGGGGTCTCCTTGCGCAGCGGGTCTAGCTCAACCGCGAATCTATCGGGAGGAAACAATCGCCTCAGCTGCGCGGCATTAATCCTGCGATGGGTCGAGGCGAAACTCAAAACGTACTTTTCCCCTACCGGGTCGGGCATCTCTCTCATTACATTCGAAAGTTCGACTATGTCCATGCAGCGACCGTTGAATATCAAGCCACGCTCGTAATCATCGGTGGAGTTTATCGCCAGTCGCAAACCGGCATTCCCTTTTAAATCAACGTTCTTAATATTGATCCACTTGGCTATGAAGCTTTTGAAGTTCATGTTGGATCTTGGAGCCATTGTAAATATCACCGGGAGAATGGAGCCGCTCAGCCGTTTGGGAAGCGCCTTCCGAAGAAGCGGGATGGTGTCGAATACGTTGATGTTAAACGTGGGCTCGCCAGTCCCCGCATAATGAACGTCCAGCCGCCCGACCTTGGAAATTCCCGGGCGGGCGGACATTGTGTGCATTACTTGAGTAATCATATCCTCCGCAGTCGCGTTCTCGCCCGAGGCGTATTGCGTTGATATCTCGACAACGCGCCTCCTTGGCGGCCCTTCGCAATCCCCGATAAACACGCACTCCGGGTCCCCAAGCGAACCCCCCGCCCGGCCACTCCCTCCGGTGATTACAACGTCATTTAAAGCATCCTTCATAAGACTTCCTTTGAATAAAAGAAAAGCTCAATCATATACCAAGTCCCTGACCTCGTCAAGCACTCCATCCGTAATCATGGCGATAAACTCATCGGCCGAGGCGCCCCTTTTAGTCACGCCCGCTAAATCCGCAACGGAAAGAAGCTCGTCAAGGACCAGGTCCCTGACGTCATAGTCATACGTCCTTCGTTTCACGACTCTACGCCACGCGATATGCTCCCTGACCCTGTGGGAAATCCACAGGATAATTCTTCGGTCCCTGGTCTCATAGGACACGAACCCGGGGTCGAATACGGGAAAATCTCCGCCATCGGTGAGGTACTCAATGCACCACCGCTCATCCTCCGGTGTAAGAACATATCTAGGATTATCCCCATGATATGTCGTAAAGTCAGCATATCTTACTCTTGAGTTCTCAAAGGTGTTTGTAATGAACGAGGCTATCCTTTCCACCATTTCCTCCCGTGACGCCCCGTTCAAAAGCCTTCCGGGAACCAAACCGGAGTTAATGAAGTTGACCAGGTTCACAAGCACGCTGGCTCTTCCATCCATGAAATCGTACGCCTTCTCCAGCCACTCATCCTTTTTCATATCCTCTCGCCCATCCTCTCGAAGCCGCTATCGCAATCCCCGCGCGGCCTCCGAATCCTCATTTTGCGGAGTATTAAAGAATATAAACCCTATCGGTGATAACGTCCGGGCATGCGTTGCGCATACTCATCCCCTTGCTCCGCGGCCTTGCGAAACCATTTCCCCGCTTCCGCGAAGTCCCGAGGAATGCCAGCACCGTTATGGTAACAGACCCCGAGGTTGAATTGCGCCTCCGCAAGCCCTTGCTCGGCCGCCTTGCGGTACCACTCCGCAGCTTTTACGTAGTCCGAAGCAACGCCCTGACCTATGTAGAAACAGTCACCGAGCGTATATTGCGCCTCCGCAAGCCCCTGTTCGGCCGCCCTGCGGCACCACTCCGTGGCTTCCGCGAGGTTCTGCGTAACGCCCTCGCCATTGGCGTAGCACTTCCCGAGATTATATTGCGCCTTCGCATCTCCCTGCTCGGCAGCCTTGCAATACCACATTGCGGCCTTCTCAAAGTCCTGCTCCACGCCAGCACCGTTGTAGTAAAAAACCCCCAGGTTGTATTGCGCCTTTACATGACCCTGCTCCGCAGCCTTGCGACACCACTTCGCGGCCTCAGCGGGGTTCCGTTCCACGCCATAACCTTCGCAATAACGGAATGCGAGGTTATATTGCGCATCCGCATCCCCTTGCTTTGCCGCTTCGAGATATCGCTCCACGACTTTCGGGGAGTCTTGCATAATATCGCCCATAAAATATTCCTTTCTCCGATATCAATTATCGGTTATGTCGTATCCTTAAAACTCATACAGCGGTCCGACTGAAAACACCGGGAGGCCCAGCGACCTCCACATGCGGATGACGACCGGGCGGTCCTCAAAGACGCCCGCCACGTTGCACTTTCCGGAGATATGGTCGTTCCATATCTCCCTCTTGATTTCGGCATCGTCCCGCCTGTCCCCCGTGGCTCTCATGTACAGATGCGTCCATTTGACAGTGGGAAAGTTATCCCTTATCCACTTCTCGGTTTGCTCCCGGCTGGAGTCCTCTCTGCCGCTTACGAATATGATTTCAAACGGCACGCTCTCTATGAGATAGGAGTGCGGAGTTTTCAAGTCAGCCGCTATCTTGTCAAACTCATGTATTTTCCTGCCGATGCTGTCGCATATCGTGCCGTCAATGTCACAGATGCAGACAGTAGGCAGATTTGGATCGAACCTAAGGGCCTGCGGCTTCCTCAAATACCTGGACCATAGATAATGTATCGCCTTGGACCCAACCGGACACGGGCGAAGCGCATCCCTCTCGATGCACACCTCCGGTGGAACATCCGTGAAATCCTGGATGGTGATACTGACATTCGGGTCGGCACCGTACTTCTCATTAAAGTAATTCACATGAGCCATGTCAAGGTTGGTGTCATCCACTATCACATTGCACCCGGCCTTCAGCAAAACATCAACCAGGCTTCTCTCGGCTATGATTATGGTTCTCTCCCTAACCTCGGAGTACTTCCCGTTATCAATCATCCTTCTAAGATCATCCTTGGAAACCCTTTTCCAGTTTCTTTCCTTGAGCTTTCCCATCGCCCAGGTTGATTTCCCGGAGCCCGGTAACCCTCTCATTATCACCAGCTCAACCTTTTTTGTTATTTCCGACATCGCCTTCCCTTTCAATCCTTTGTCTTCGTTTATTCATGGCTTTGAACGCCAGCCTGTGCGCGAACCTTACGTCCTCCCTCGATGACCTTGCGATGGATAGGCTTGTCACCTGTCCGCGTATCTTGTAAAGCTTCAATAGAATCTCATGCAACTCCTTGTCCTCGTTACCGGAGGGACGGGCCAGGGCGTCCTTCGCGACTACGCTGTCCGTATGAACGGTTAGTCTCCCGAAGCCCAGTTTTACGGCCTTCCTGACGCCTGAAAAAATAGCCTCGGCCTCGGCCACGGCTGCGGTGGAGCTTCGAGGCAGCACCGAGGAATAAGCCGCCACAATCGAGTCGTCAGCGCAGGATACGATGACGACCCCTATGGCGGCTATGCCGTTCTCGAAGTCAATGGAGGCGTCCGTATAAACTCGGGCCTCCAGGTCGCTTCCTTTCCTTGTCACAACTGGTCGCTCCCCTTCCACAGCTGGGAGTAATCGAAGGACGCCAGCCAGCGCAAATCCCTGTTCCAGCTCGGACCTCCCTTGTCATGAACGCAAAGGTTTCCCTTCACGTAGAACATCCTGTACCCTAACTGAGCCGCGCGCCAGCACCACTCACGCTCCGAACCGATGTGAGCCTGCCGCAAATCCGTTTCGCAAAAGACGCCAAGCATGGGGTCCCGTAAAGCCTTGGCATCCAACGCGATGCAATGCCCCGTCACGTAGTCAGGGGCGTTAAGTCTTTTGGGATAGAAGCACTCCTCCCATCCATCCTCGTCCTCGGGAGTTCCATCGTAGTATCCCGTAATGGCCACGCCATAGCATTCCGGGGAGTCGAACGGCTCGATAAGATGGTTGAGCCATCCGTACTTCAGAACGCAGTCCGTGTTCACGCAGACGTAGAAATCATTGTCCCGGGACGCGCTTCGTATTCCCCGATTGACCGTTCGGGTGAATAGCTGCTGCGTGTTATTCCTTAGGTATTCGCACCAGTCATTCTCCAGACAATACTTAAGTAATATGTCCGAGGTCTCCTTGTCGCTTGCGTCATCGACAAATATGGTCTCTATTTGTATCTCGGCCACCTCGGTCTTGCTCATGCTGTCCAGAAGCTCCGTGACGCACTCCGGAGCATTGTGAACGGGAATGATTATTGCCGCCCTTCGAACATCGTCACTCATGCAATTCTCCTTTTAACCTCGCAATACGGGTGTGTAAATTTATCGCAAATCATAGTTATTATACCTTGTCCTCGGAAATCCTGACATAAAAAAGGAGGCCCTGTTCGAGCCTCCTTGAATTCCGAAACCCCGTTATTGGTTTAAATATCCGGAAGAGTGCAGGCACACCTGCCCCTTGTAATTTTTAATCGTGAAATCGACCAGCGTTTTAGGCGCATCGTTCACAATCGTCCTTGTGATTTTAAAATAGGCCGTGTCGTAGAATGCAAAAATTCCAGGACTCAGTGCACACGGATATACGACACGAGTGAACGCATCTATCTCCGGGGGCGAATACTTGGTGATACGCAGGGTACTGCAATCGCACTGATTGCCATCGCTATCACCGTAGACGAAATTTCCATCCATCATATATTGCCCATCGTACAACGCCAATCCATACTGAGCATACCAGGATGGCGGGGCGATGCCCGTGACATACGTGATATTGATCTCGTATGTCTGCTTGGCCGGTCCCGCTATCACATTGGAGCCGCTGGAGGTCCCCACTATGCTCTCAACCTGAACCGCGTTAATCTGAGCCTTGGACGCAACAGACAGTACGCCCAGCAAAATGACGGACAAAATAATCTTAAAACCTTTAACCGTACTTCTCATCGCACAACTCCTTCCCCTTTGAGGGGAAACCTACTAAGACATGGACGGGTGATTCCCATGTCTATTATAGCCAATAAAAGGGAGGGCGCGAATTCGCCTCCTCGTGAAAACTACAGCAAGGCGGATATTTTAAAACCTATTTCTTGCCATCCTTCGTGGCTGTCAGCTCCTCGACATCATCGCTTGAGTTCATCGAGGATATGAAGTCAAACTCCTTCACCTTCCAATAAAACTCCTCGAGCAGCAGGCCCTTGGCGGCCTTGGCCACATATTCGAACTCCTCGCACACGTACACTACGATCAGCCCGCAGTATATGATGGCGACCCTTGTGAATACGTCCGGAAGGGCGACACGGGAAAGGAGAAGCAACGGAATGATGAACAACGATGCGAAGAGCAGACCGGTCACCGGGGCGCCCATATCCTCCAGTATAACGTGCATGAGCGCCTGGTCATCCGTTGTCATCGTTCTGCTTAGCTTCACCACTGCCGGTGTCTGAAGCGAGGAGAGCAGAATGGACATCAATATTAGCGTAAGCAAAGGCAGTGTCAGCGAAAGCGCCAACGTGCAAAGAGCGATGGGAAAACAAAGCCCGGCCAAAACCGATGTCGGAGCGCTTACGGTGATAACCGTCAGGGCTACGGCCGATAGAAGGTAGGGTGCCGTTGCCAATAATTTACTTTCAAGATTTTTCATTTAAGAATTTCCTCGTCTTTCTCGATGGCCATAATCTCCATGATACAGTAATTGGCCAGATCCTTTAACGTATCGATAACGCTTTCCGAATTGTCGGGGATGTCGGGATTCTCGACAAGAGTCTTGAACCTGAAAACCTTGTCCAGTAGTCTGACAACCACCGAGGCCTGTCCCAGCATCCGTCTCACATTGAGAAACGAATCCCCGTAGGCCCTGTTCTTCGCGGAGTAAACGGACGTCAGCTCCTCGCATATGGCTGCGTGCCGCTCCTCCGGTGATTTACAACCCCTTCCACGCGCGCTCCCGGCCATGCAATTCCCGTATTTGTCCGTTAAGTCGCACCTATCGGCCTCCGAATCATCGGTCACGCGCCAATAGTCATCGCCTATCTCCCTGTGGAAAAACTCCGTGTCCGCTCGCGCCTCCTCCACCGTATCGTACGCATTCCCCGCGCCAATGAAGTCTTCGCATTCGTCCTTGTACTCCACCTTCCATCCATCATTGCGCGGATAAGCGTACACCCCCGTCATACGCGGGCGCTCGCGCCTCAGCTTTCCTATCAGTTCATACGGGACGTAGTCCGGGCCCAAATTCAAACCCCTCCTCGCATCTTTCAAACTCGAATACCCCGTATCGGGTGCAATCCACTCCAGGATCACCTTCCGAATCACCCACCTTCCGGAGCAGTCTCGGACCGCGAAAATCTCCTCGCAGGCGTTTCCGTTTCGCCTTTCGTACAATTTCACTTTGCCTAGCTTTCCCATTGCAATCTCCAAATTAAATAGCGCGTTTCCGCGATTGATAGACAGTCCGCAGGCGGTTATTGACGAGCGACCGTTTTTCTCATACGCTCGCCTTTTCAGCCCGGCCGACACTTTCGTAGTTATTCCTGGCGCTTCCAAGCCATGCCACCATTGCCTCCCGCGCATCCTCCGAGGAGTCGAACACTCCCGGCTCCTCCATCGTCATGGCTTCCATTCGGCATTGAACTTCGGTTCCCCACTCATCGCCTGCGGAATAGGCGTACACTCCAATCGTTCGTCCGCACTCGTCCGTGAAGTTTCCGATTAAATCAAAGTCGATGCGGTCCCCGTTGGAAATCACGGAGCGCGCGGCCTTGATCGCATCCTCCACGCTTTCATACGTGATGTCCGGACTCTCAAGCTCGGTGGTCACTTTCCGAATCCTCCACCCTCCGAAGCAATCCCTGACCACGAAAACCTCCTCGAGTTCGAAGCCCCCTAACATTGTCTCGCTCACCTTTATTTCATGCAACCCTGTTTCGCCTAACTCTCTCATTACAGTCCCCCATCTAGTTATTATCCCCTTTGGGCTTGACAGTAGCCAAGCCGCAGGGCGTATACCACTTATAGTCGTTTTTCAGGCTGTATCGACACCACGAGCGGTCCCACGCCTTGGACAGGCTGTTTAAAACGTAATCCTCCCTCTCCACAGCCGCCTCCGATCGGAGCTCGATAGTCCATTTATCCTCGCCCTCAAGCTCGATGGCGTATATGCCAATCTCGGTTGCAAGCGGAAGGGTCTGCATGCGCTCCTCCCCGCAGTCATCAGCCGAATACTCGCCAATCAAATACCATCTTGTGTCCTCACTTCCGGAATTAGTATGAACAGCGAGCACGGCCTCGTTCAAACTTTCATAGCATACATCCGGGTTCTCAAAATAGGAGTCCACGGTTTCAATTCTCCAGCCATTGCCCTCTCTGACAGCGAATACCTCCCGTCTTCCGCTCCCGTTTTTAATCCTTTTCTCGCAAAGTTTGACCTTCTCCATTCCCTTACCACCCTCTCCGATTAAACGGCAATATCCATGCGCTGGTAATCGTTGAGCGACCTCCCAAGCCGACTTTCAACGGCCTCGCGCGCCTTCTCAAGGCTCTTGAACATTCCGAACTCCTCAGACTCCACGTCCTCGAACCTAAGTTCGACTCCCCACAGTTCGTGAAACTCGGTTACATAGACATCCACTATTCCTCCCCGCTTGTCCTTCAATCTTCCGATCAGGGAGTATTTCACGGCCTCCTCGTCAAGGTTCGGAATGACATTCTCCATCGCCTCTCTCAGGTCAGCGTAATCCTCGTCCGCAAATTCGGTGATTACGTTTTGAACGGACCACCTCCCGTCATGACGTTTGAATGCGAATATCTCCGTTATTCCGTCCTCGTCCCGCCTCTCGGCCAGCTTCACTCTGCACACCTCGTCCATCATGATTCTCCTTCGGCAGTATTAACGGAGTCATCCCTCTCCCAGTAAAACCGGCACGCCTTGTAGCTGTCACGGTTGCCGTACTTGCTCTGCGCCCACTCGCGGGCCATCTTCACACTATCATACACATCCGGATCGCCCTGAGTCGTCACCTCGGTTCTGAGCTGCAAACCCCAGGCTTCACACTCCTCATCGTCAGCCTCGTATTCGTCATCGTCCATATCGTCCATATCCTCGTCCATATCCTCGTCCATATCCTCGTCCATATCCTCATCATCCTCATCATCCTCATCCTCGTACCGGGCCCACTCGTTAGCCAAAGGCATCGCGTAAATCCCGACCTCATCTCCGGCCTCATTTACGAACGTGCCTACAAGGTCGAACTCGGTGTAATCCGGAGTCAAGTTCCACTGCACATGTTCGATAAGGCGGTCCAAATCCGAGTAGGCCTTGTCCAGCAGTCGAGTCTCGGTGGTAACCTCCTGAATTTTCCACCCACCGTAACCCTCGACCGCGAAAAGCTCGGTCAGCTTTCCTATCTCCTCTTTCTCGCACAGTTTAATCTTTTTCATCATATCCTCCCGGTTAAGCAACCGTTCCAGTCTCATGGTTTGATATTGTCGGCCCGGGCCTTGAGAGCCTGAGCTCTAAGAATAATAGGCCCGAAATCCGCTTTGTTCTTGCTTTCGCCAGCCTTGAATCCAAGGTAGGCGCCTAACACACCGGGAAGAAAGAGGCCCAGCCCTGAGGCCAGCCCGAATATCGCTGCGGCCGCTCCGCCAATAGCGGACATGGCGCCCATCTTTCCCCCGCTCTCCTTCTCCACTTCGGACAGCACCATATCGCAAAGCGTGAGAGCCTCCACATTGGGAACCCCTTCGGTATCAAGCATGTGCGACACCCTGTCCAAAACCGCATTCAACTCCTCCACTGTCATAATAATCCCTCCAAAATGTTATTTTCCGTCAAACAAGGTCCAATTCTTCATCTTCTTCATCATATCGTTCGGCCCCAGGCTTGTACCCTTTCTCAATCAGCCTTTTCACGACCTTCGCAGCCACCAGCGGAATCCCCGATAGCTTACTTACAAACAGGTACTCGTTAAGAGTATACCCCGCGTTAATGAATTTCTCAAGATTGTCCATGGATACCGACTTCCGATGAGCCTCGTAATCAGCGGGTCCGAGACCCATTTTCACAAACCTAAGCACGTCACGTGGCTCCGACCAGAGCCGCCACCCGATGGTTTTGCGCCACTCCGCAAGATCCCGCAGCGTTCCGCCAAGCTCGACAAAAACGGCAACAAACGCAATTATCTCGCCCTGATTTGCGGGATTATCAAAGCCCGCGCAATTCTCCCTGAGGAAACTTTCATAGGATATCGTTTCCTGAAGGGGGAGGTCCAGTGACAACCAGTACATCCTGTATTTGAAACTCCTGAAGGCGAGAGCCCACGGTCCGCGCTTCTCCTTCGGCATCTCAAGATACCTTATGTTTCCGTACGTGGCGAACGCCTTGATACCACGCTCGTTAAAAAGTGAAAACTTACTTGTCATATCGCCCTCTCAAACCAATCCCAGCTCGCGTGCCGCCTCGAGATAGGGTTTTATTTTTTCCAAATTCTCGGTAAGATAACGTATTTCGTAATAAAACTCAGGAGGAATTCCGGCCTCGCACCACCTCCAAATATCGTATGGAAATCTGCCGTTTCTCATCCACCTTTTCGCCTCCTCAATCGACATTTCGGCCTTACGCGCTTCGGCCGCATCCGGAAGGAAAGCGTACTCCTCGAACTCCGAAAGCGGCAGGCGCTTCTCAACCCATTCGGCCAGGTTGCGAAGGGCCGCGTAAGACTCGGAGTACTTCTCCACCATTTCGACTGGAATGGAGTGAATTCGAAACACCTCGCTAAAACTGGAACCGTACAGTTCATACTTCAGCTTTTCCAGCGTGTATCGTTCCGCCACTTCAGCCTTTGTTAGCTTGCCTTTCATAAATCTCCTCCTCCAAAATCCTTATATCCTCCGAAGACAGGAATTTCCCGTCCCTTATATTCCTATCCCCCCACCACACCGAGGAGCCCCTTCGGGTCAGAACCCCGGTTTGAAGACCGTGCAATACGAGGTTCTCCGTTACAGGGAACCCGGATGAAAAATTCATCCTCATTCTTACCGTTGAACGAGGACGCCATGGTCTCAGCATTCGAATGGACAGGGATACAAGGTTTCCAACGGGACAGGCGTTTTCAATAATAAATCCCAGAGGCCTTAAGTCGAACGATATCGACAACCATTTATCCAGGAACCTGTCACCCGTGTGGCTTTGCTTGTATCTATGCATTCTCTCCTGATTCAACAGCAGGAATGAGGATGAAGGCGAAGCCTCCGTCAGACGCCTGCAGAACGAGGAAATACTTGCGTATTTCCAGTCCTCGGTCACGCCAACGGAGGATACACTATCGATAATTAAAAGGTCGGGGGCTATTTCCGATGCGATATCGACAATCTCTTCGTCATCCCCCGTCCTACAAACAAGAAAACGCTCCGAGCTCACCCCGAAGTTTTCAGCCATCCTTTTGGTTATTACATCCTCGATGGGGAAATACAGCACGTTTCCCCCTCGAAGCAAAACATTCGATGAAACGGATAGCGCCAGGCTCGTCTTTCCCGTAGCCATCCCGTGATCCGTGATCTGGCAGACCGCTCCCCTCGGCAGCCCTCCGGTGATTGAATCAATGGCTATGAATCCCGTCTTCAATTTTTCCATTTAGGCACGCCCTTTCTCGGAACCAGCCTTTTGCACTTCCTTAGAATGGGTCTAAAGGTTTCCAACGATATGTGCCACCCGTTCAGTCTCGCCAAAGTGAGAGCCTGGTCACCTAGGATGCGCGGATTTTCAGTCAACAGGTTTATCACAAACGGATACAGACAGATGGAGTTCTCGTTGTAGCAGTCCTCTAGCTTCGCGCGCACGGAGTCAAGGGACTCCCTCATGGATCTCGTCAGCCTGTCGTCCATCTCGTCCAGCATCTCAAATCCCTTCTCCGTCAGCTCTGTGATGGTGTACTTCCCGGTTCCGGTTCCGCGCCATACTTTCCTCAGATACCTTCTCTGGATGAGCATCCCAATGGCTCCGCTGACAAACGGACTGTAAGCGCCCCACGGATAAGCCACGGATTCGTAGTTGACTCCGCGCAACCCTTGAATAATGTAGACAAAAGTATTCACTTTGTCAACGGTGGGCTCGAAGAAGGTGGCCTTCTCCCTGGTTCTTTCGGCCATCAGGAGTATGAGAAGTACAACCTCATCCCTTCTCTCCTTCCTCTGGCCTTTATAACCGCCTCCCCTAGTCGGCCGTGAAAGGTTCACCTTCGTCAACCCTCGGGATTTCATCATATGGATTTTTCATGGTGCACATCGGAACAACCGCGCATAGCGCGCCCATGTAAGCGCCAAAAAGGGCGCCCTTCAGGGCTCCCCATGTCATCATCATGCCGGTTTTTACAACCCGGGTCGTCACGAAGGATGTGGCGAACGTCACCTCCTCCGCCTTTGAAAGTTTCATAATCCCATCCTTTCCGAAAACAACGCCTCCCGTTTTCCTAATCGTAAATTATTTTTTATGCTTGAAACTGAGCCATGAATCCAACCCCCAAGCGCCAAGCATGGCTCGGATAGCTAGCAGAACAAAATACGCAACTACAAAGTCATATAACATTTCCATCATACTCATCCTTTCCTAAAAACCTGTACTCCTAAAATCAATTCATTATGAAGAACCACCAAAGCGCAAGAAAGCCGATAATCGCGCCCCAGAAAACGCCCCACACCACGTAGTAGGTCCAATCCTTGTAATCCTCGTGGCCGCCTGGCGGTGACTGAATTATCTTTTCCGAGCCGCAGTTCTTGCAATACATTCCCGGATGCATTTCATTCAGCATGGGCAGCCCGCAACCGGTTATGTACTTGGGGAACAGCATCTGCAACACCCAGAAAAAG
>Ga0078972_1001216_pt2 | contig 72917 bp, 64 predicted proteins | sample YelNatPaOPGAMG01_FD_67568 | JGI IMG/M metagenome (GOLD analysis project Ga0078972, IMG submission 67568) | Hot spring thermophilic microbial communities from Obsidian Pool, Yellowstone National Park, USA - OP-RAMG-01 (SPADES assembly) (version 2) | ecosystem: Environmental > Aquatic > Thermal... | reverse complement strand
ATTCGCGGTCGAGCACATCAAGCAATGCTTTTGCAGCTTCTTCGGGGCCTGTTCTTTCAAAACCGCTGATTCCCAATCGGGTCCGGAATTGGCCGACAAACACGCCTGCCTTAAAAAAGGCATCAAAATACTGCTTTGCAATCTGATCATGCAACTCACGGTACTGCGGGGGCCCAAACACGTTGGCATAGTATGAATGCACAATTCCTGTCGATGTGGTTGTTCCCTTGCTCATTACAGCGCCGGCTTCAAATACGGCCATAGCCTCCTGAGGACTGTCAAACCGCTCGATAATGGGATGCTCCTCATCAACTATTTCATAATTGTTGGCATAAAAGATATAATCAATTTTGGTACCCCTGATCAGTTCCTTAAAGGTGGTGACGGGCAGAATGATGCGCGCATTCACCTGGGAAGGACTCATGATAATGGCCCGGTCAATCTGTCCCAGGGCATATCCTTCCTGTAAATCATCCAGCCTCAGAAAAGCCCCTATTTCTGTACCATAGCCTATGATTTCTCCCCCGGTACCGATTTCCAGCGAACCCATATCGTCAGCAATAATCGTCATGTACCTGATACGGTCCTTCCCGATCAGCCGGAAGGCTTCCAGTGATTCTGATTTCCCTGCACCTGTATCCCCTATGAAAAGAACGGTTTTTTCCGTGTTTTTCATGGCTATTTTTACCAGTGCCCCATGAAATGGCATCCGGCCTTCTTTCATCATCCTGGCGTTGTGCAGGGTCAGCATCATCTTCTTCAGATAACCGAAGTACCCGAATTCGTCTTTGTTTGGACAGGCCCCGATTAATATACCATTTTTCTCGTCGTCGAAAAATACCGTCTGGTAATTACCGAGCGGGGACAGATCCTCATTGCATCCGTAAACATAGAGGGCATCCGGAATGCGCTCAAGATCTTCATCATCGGCAATTTCGAAAAGATTGCAGAGTGACATGCCCAGATCAAGAAATCGGTGATGAAAATATACCATAATAATCAGTGGCCCTACTTTGGCAGGGTAACACAAAAATTCGTCCGGTGTTATCGTTATAATTTCCAGAGGATTACGGCATATTTTTTGAAACTTCCCACCCCGTTTGTTAGTAGGTGGATTCAGGATCAGGGGAGGATTGAGCAGAATTTGCCGTACAATGGGTATATTCTTGAGTTTCTGATATTCTCCTTCCGGCAAAGGAACTTCTTTTGGCAACGCTATGGCAGCTGCCTCAGCTCCGGCTGTTACCTGCCGGTATACCCTTGGAACTTTCCCTGTAAGGTTTTTCTGAATTTCCCGGTAGGTCTTCCGAACAAGATGCGTCAGGTTTTCAATCGATTCATTGAAGGTCCGGTAGGGCCTTTTGTCAAGAACATCATTTTCGGAATTCAGGACAATAAAACGATCATAGGTTCTCCAGAAGTTGTACAGATACTCAACGAAATCATTCAGCACATCACGGTCGCTGATGAATTCATCGGCCTGTTCAATTTTTCCCTGGAGCAGATCGGCAGGTACCTTGCTGAGAAGAGACAAAAGATCAGAGAATTTATCAAGTACTTTCCTGTCGGGTTTTCGGTTACCAAAAATTCCCAGCAGGGGGGACTGTTTTTCACTGAGCCTTTCAACCGCTATTGAAAGAAGGTGGCGAAAAAGGGAGCTTTGAAGAAGTTCTTCCGGAGTTTCACATAGCCTTCCCCGCAGGTCAATAATGACCTTGTTTCCAAGAATCTCGAATGTTTTGTCTTCTCTGTTCTGCATAGTAAATAAAATTATGTTGTACAGCACAAAAATAATCAAATGAATGAAACATTGCCTTTGTTTTGCTCCTTCATCTTTTCCTCAATATGAACCAATATATCACTATTTTTGCCATCAGTAAATTTTAAACCTTTTGCATGCATAACACACTGTTTTACATAATTTTAGTCGTATTACTGGCTAATTACCTGCTGGACCGGTACCTTGAATGGCTGAACGATCGCAACTGGTCAGCTACACTTCCTCATGAATTAAGCGATGTATATGACCCGAAGGAATATGAACGTTCCCAGAGATATCATCGTGACAATAACCGCTTTGAATGGATCACTTCCACCTTTCAGCTTCTTGTTGTACTGGGAATGCTTTTTTTCAATGGTTTTGCCCTTGTCGACTCCTGGGCCAGGAATATGGTGTCAAACCCTGTCGGCATTTCCCTTGTCTTTTTCGGAATCATAGCCCTGGCTTCAGACATCATCAGCATACCATTTTCTGTTTACGAAATATTTGTTATTGAGGAAAAATACGGTTTTAATAAAACCACGCCCCGGATTTTTGTTACCGACAAACTCAAGGGGTATCTCCTGGGTCTCCTTCTCGGCGTTCCTCTTGTTGCACTCATCGTCTGGTTTTATACAGTTACAGGAAAATCCTTCTGGCTTTATACCTGGGGACTGGTGGTTTTCTTTCTGGTTTTCATGAATATGTTCTATTCCGATCTGATTGTTCCCCTGTTCAACAAACAGACCCCTTTGCCCGAAGGAGACCTCAGAAATGCCATTCTTGCCCTGGCTGAAAAGGCCGGATTTCCGATCAAGGATATTTATGTTATCGACAGTTCCAAACGGTCTACCAAATCAAATGCCTATTTCACGGGACTGGGACCCAGAAAAAGAATTGTCTTATACGATACCCTGATTCAGGATCTTTCTCCGGAAGAAATTACGGCAACCCTTGCGCACGAAATTGGCCATTACAAGCTGAAACACACACGTCTGGGCCTTATTTTGTCGGTTATACAGACGGGTATTACGCTGTTTATTCTCTCTCTCTTCATTGACAATCCCGGGCTTTCCAGAGCCCTTGGAAGCGAACAGCAAGGCTTTCATCTTTCGCTGATTGCTTTTGGCCTGCTGTATTCTCCCATTTCAATGGTGCTGGGGCTTGGTGCAAACTTGATTTCCCGAAAACACGAATATGCTGCCGACAGATTTGCTGCAAAACTCGGGCTATCCCATTCTCTTATCAGTGCGCTTAAGAAACTCAGTGCAAAAAACCTTTCAAACCTTACCCCGCATCCGGCGTATGTGTTTTTTCACTATTCCCATCCCACCCTGCTTCAGAGAATGAAGGCTCTCACGTCATTTACCCTCCCGAAATGATTCCTGTTTGCACAAAAAAATCCGGAACGGCAGATATCTCCTTGCGGCAAATGAACTATTTGACAGTTCATGGTGTTTCTTTGAAAACTTTCGGTATGACTGTTGAAGAGTTCCTTAATACTTTGCAGCTTGAACATCCGCCTGACCATTTTCCCCCACTTCTTCGTGCCCTCTGGTATGAAAAAAAAGGCGACTGGAACACAGCACACAGGCTTGTGCAGACGATTCATACGCCACGGGCGTGCAGAATCCATGCATATCTGCACCGCAGAAATGGCGACAATGAAAACGCAGCCTACTGGTACCAGAAAGCACGTCAGCCTTATCCATCTGTCGACCCGGAAAAGGAATGGGAAATTCTTTTAGCTAAATTGCTTTAGATTATTTTTTAATCTTTGTTTATGAATGCTGCCGTCATTACCATCGGAAAGGAAATTCTCATAGGTCAGATTACCGATACCAATGCAGCTTTTATCGGGCAGAAGCTCACCGAAACCGGTCTGGAAGTAGTAAGGATGATTACCGTCGCTGACACGGTAGATTCGATCGAATCAGCCCTAAAGGAAGCATCGGAATATGCCGGTATTATTATTTCTACCGGCGGACTGGGCCCCACTTCCGATGATGTTACAAAACCTGCCTTATGCCGCTATTTTCAGACCTCACTTACCCTTCACCGGCCAACACAGGACCATATTCAACAGCTTCTGGCGGCACGCAACATGCAGATGAATAAGCTGAATGCCGCTCAGGCCATGTTGCCGGCTTCCGCGCAGGTTCTTTTCAATCAGTACGGAACGGCTCCGGGGCTCTGGTTCGAAAAGGAGGGAAAGCACTATATCTTCCTGCCAGGCGTCCCTTTCGAAATGAAAGCTATATTGCTTGATGATGTACTGCCTGAACTGAAAAAACGATTCTCTCTGCCCTTAATCCTTCATCGAACCATTATGACCCAGGGCCTTCCTGAATCATATATGGCTGAGCGATTGCAGGATTTTGAAAAACAACTGCCTCCCGGTGTCTCCCTGGCATATCTGCCTTCCTATGGAGGTGTCCGCCTGCGCATTTCGGCCTCGGGCAGGAACCGGCAGGAACTGGAACATCTTGTTGATGGGCAGATTCAGCTTGCCCTGAAGGTTGTTCAGCCCTTTGTATACGGATATGATGAAGAATCCCTTCCGGAAGCTATCGGAAAAATACTGCGGGAAAGAAAACTGTCTCTTTCGGTGGCAGAAAGCTGTACAGGAGGCTCTATAGCCGCGGCCGTTACCTCCGTTCCGGGAAGTTCGGAATATTTCAAGGGCGGAGTTGTAGCCTACAGTAATGAAATCAAAGAAAAAGAACTGTTGGTACCCGCCGGCCTAATTCAGAAACATGGTGCAGTGAGCAAGGAAGTGGTGATGGCCATGGCCGGAGGCATTCTCAGGAAGTTTAATACCGACCTTGCCATTGCCGTTACGGGAATTGCCGGTCCCGGCGGCGGAACACCCGATAAACCTGTCGGAACTGTCTGGATTGCGGTTGGTGATAAAAGCAATATTGTTGTCCGGGCATTCAGGTTCGGCGAAAACCGGGAAAGAAACATTTACCGGACCACTCAGACAGCCCTGAATATGCTTCGCATGCTGGTTCAGGGTATAGACATTCACGCCGTTTTCCAGGGCTTGCCCTGATAAGGTCTGTCACCGGGCGTAACAATAAATGCATTTGCTCCGGCAGGTCCCGTACCCGCCAATATCGGTACTGAGGGTGCACAAACATGCTTTTCTCTGGCCGGGATCTTTCTTTGGTGTGATATTCAACCCGTAAAGGGAATTGATCAGTTCTGCATCAATGCAGGCTCCCGGTATAACACCACTGGCTGATACATCTGTTTCCGAAGAACATGTCTGAAGGGTTATCCCATGCGACCGGGCCATCTGAAGCAATGACTGCAAAAGTTCTGCCTTCACCTCAACGGGGGGATCATATGCCCCGCACCGGGTAAGGTTCGTGCGGCATTTCCGGTAAAACTGAACAAAGCTGGTAATGCACCGGAAGGTAAAGTTCTTAAGATATTCGGCCATTTCCGCAAATTTTTCCTTGTGAAAACCTTCGGTATAACGGGGTGTAAAAATAATGGGGTCGTACCGCCATATGACCGTTCCGGCTGGCATCCTGGAAGCCAGTTCTGCCAGGCTGGCCAGGCGCTTTTCCATGGGAGGAATGCCTGGTTCCAGATCCGTTCCGTAAGGTGTAACCGTGTACAGAAACAAAACCGGATATCCTGCTTCTTTTATCTCCCGCAGATAAGGCAGGAGGGGCTTTGCATTCCGCGTCCAGAATACAATACAATCCACATCTTCCCTCAGCAGGCTAACTTCCCTCTCCACAGAGGGACGAAAGGGATTTTTTACCGGTGTTTTTCCCGCCCGCAACTGCTCCATGAACCAGAGCGCATGCCAGGCAGGAATATCGGTACGACGGCTTGCGCTGATGATCATGCTTCAGAAAGCATTATACGGATTGTATTTCCGGCATGGGGAAGGGTATGACCAATGCCGTAAAGAGGTATTGTATTTTCCTGGCAAAATCTCTCGAATTCGTGGGAATGATTTTCTTCCACCGCCAGCAAAAGCCCGCCGCTGGTCTGCGGATCACAGAGAATCATTTTTTGATGATGGTCCAGCGGACTGATTTTTTCACCGTAGCTTTTAAAATTCCGGTATGTGCCTCCGGGTATAGTGTTCAGCCGGATATATTCCTCAATTCCTTCAATAACCGGCACATGGGCAAAATCAATAACCGCATCGGTTCCACTTCCTTCACACATTTCCAGAAGATGTCCGGCCAGTCCGAAACCGGTCACATCGGTCATGGCCGTAACATAGGGAAGGGTTGCCAGCAGACTGCCGGCTGTATTCGGAGTTAGCATCAGATCCCGTGCCTTTGAAAGATGCTCGGGCCGGGCCAGCCCTTTTTTCTCGGCCGTTGAAATCATGCCAATCCCCAGTGGTTTTGTAAGATATATTCTGCACCCCGGAGTGGCCGTCGAGTTCCTCTTCAGGTATCGTGTTTCAACAATTCCTGTAACCGCCAGACCAAAAACAGGATCCTGAATATCAATGCTGTGCCCTCCTGCCAGGGGAATTCCGTTTTGGGTACACACACTGCGTGCGCCCTGCACCACCGTTCCGGCAACCTGGGGCGGCAATTTGTCGACCGGCCAGCCCAGAATGGCTATGGCCAGCAAAGGCTTACCCCCCATGGCATATACATCGCTCAGGGCATTCGTGGCGGCTATTCTTCCGTAATCGAACGGATCATCAACAATGGGCGTGAAAAAATCCGTGGTACTGATAAGGGCTGTCCCATTGCCAAGGTCATATACTGCAGCATCGTCTTTTTCATCGTGACCCACCAGAAGGTTTGGGCTTATCAGGTCGGATGACTGTCCCTGCAAAATTTCTTCCAGTATCCTTGGTGCAATTTTACATCCGCATCCGGCACCCGGACTGAATTGTGTCAACCGTATAGTTTCCATAAAGGCAACTAATTTGAAAAAATTAATTCTTTACCTAAAGTAATCAAGTCTTGAATATTGAAATTCAGAGTATTATCTATGTAAAATGTTTTGATGATCTGCTGCTGTTTTTTGTCCAGTTGGCGTGAGTAAACCTTGTCGTAATAATGAAGAGCAATTTCGGCAGCCTCTTCGTACTTTCCTTCATGAACTGCTGTAATGGCCTGCTGGCATTTCTCACTCCCCAGGCGCCTTATAAGTCCTCGGAATACTGCTGTTAAGGTTTCATGGTCGGTAATGGCATACTCCCTGACCAGCCTTTCCAGTCGCTCTGTAAATGGTCTGCTGATGCAAACCAACGGGGCTTTTTCCATCTGATCAAATAAACTGCGGGGAAGGAACAGTTTTCCTATGGTAATGCTCTCATTTTCAATCCATACCGGCTTATCCGGTTTCAGCGTTCTGAATGCTTCAAACAGGTTGTTTTCAAATTGCTCCTGGGTAGGTTGGCCGGGTTGTCCGATGGCTCCAAAGGCAGATCCTTTATGACAGGCAATTGCTTCCAGATCCAGTATCTGTTCCCCCTCTGAAGCCAGCATGCGAAGGATCTCCGATTTTCCGGCTCCGGTTTCTCCGCCCAGTACAATCAATTTCAGGGGGGTCCGGAATTTTTCGAGTACATACCTCCGGTAGGCCTTATATCCTCCTTCCACAACGTAACATTGCATTCCCGCTGTTGAAAACAACCAGGCCAGGCTTCCGCTCCGCATACCTCCCCGCCAGCAATACAAAATGATTTTTCGTTCCGGGGAAATTTCCCGGGCTTTCTCAATATAGTTTTTTAACCGGGGACCAACGATTTCCATGCCCAGAAGAACGGCCGCGTCGGATCCGTTGTGGGCATAGACCTTGCCTATCAGGGCCCGTTCGTTGTTGTCGAACAAAGGAATCTGTACCGCCCCGGGTATATGCCCGTGACGGTATTCATCCGGTGTGCGCACATCAACTAACGGAATTTCCTGCTTCCGTTCAAAAAGTTCTTCCGTACGTATTTTTTTTACCTCCACCAACGTAAAATAAGTTGAAAAATTTAAATTTTTAGTTTATTATATTTATATTATTTAATTAATAATTAAATAGTTAAGATTTATAAAAACTTAATACCCCTCTTTCCTGATTTCCCTGTAAAGATACCAAAAAAGCTCGTGGCATCTTTCAACGGGCAAAGGAATGGCTGGTACGTGCCTTCTCATCTGGCCACTCGTTAAGGAGCTGAAAGGGTACGGCGCATCATGCACAATGGTTGGCTTAAAACGGAGTATCTTCCACCTGATAGCCGACAAAAAACAAAACATACTTTCTATATTTGCCAAAAAAAATTGGAACTGTACTTTATACTTGTTGAGCCTGCCGTACCGGGCAATGTCGGTTCCGTTGCCAGAGCGTTGAAGAATATGGGTTTTGAAAACCTTCGCCTGGTAAATCCCTGCAGTCATCTTGCTCCTGAAGCGCTGATGATGGCCCACGGAGCGCATGACATTCTTCAAAATGCCTCAGTGTTCCATCACTTCAGTGAGGCTGTATCGGATCTGGATTTTCTGATCGGCACCACGGCAAAAAAAAGGCGCGTGAAGTACAATTACCACCCTCCGGAAGCCCTTCCTGAAATCCTGCTTTCAAAAAAATCGCTTCTGCAGAAGGTTGGAATTGTCTTTGGCAGGGAAGAGCATGGGTTGCATAACGAAGAACTTGAAAAATGTGATATTCTGACCAGCATTCCGATGGCAGTTACGTATCCTTCGCTGAATCTTGCCCAGTCGGTGATGATCTATGCCTGGGAACTTGCTTTGTTGCATACCGTGGGGAGCAGAAAACAGAGCAATGCGCATGCTTCCGGAGCTGTTATGAAAATTTTGAAAGAAAGAGTACATTTGCTCCTGACGGAGGTTGGCATTGGACCTGATTCCATTCTTTATCCGCGGATTATGGAGAGGTTAATGCTGCTTTCCGAGGAAGACGTTCATCTGGTTCTTTCGTTCTTAAAAGCCTATTTTGCCAGCAAATAATTTCACATATGGAAAATTCATCCATCATTCTTGACATTCTGAAAAAAGCCGGCCGGCCTCTCAAGGTTTCTGAAATTGTACAAATGAGCGGACTGGCGCAGAAAGATGTCGATAAGGCCATGAAAACCCTGAAGGCCGAAGGAAGCATTGTCTCTCCGGCACGTTGCATGTGGGAGCCCAAAAAGAAATAATCCGGCCTGCGCCTGCCTTATACAAAGAAGAGGATAATACCGGCAATGCTGATGATGGAACCTGTGATTTCCTGAGCGGTAATTTTGCGTTTAAAAAGAATGATGCTCGGCGGGATCAGGAGGACAGGCACTGTGGCCATGATGGCCGAGGCAATTCCGGCTTTGGTATAACTCACCGCAAGAAGGGAAAAAGATACACCGAGAAACGGGCCAAAGAAGGATCCGATAAAAATTCCGGTCATGCCGGCCCGGTGCGAAAAAGCCTGTCGTATATCAGGCCATTTCCGCGTTAACGAAATGATGATGCTGAATCCAATGATGGCGGTTATGATCCTGATCTGGGTACCGGCAAAGGCATTGTACCCTTCAATTCCTTTTTTACTGAGAACAATTCCCAGCCCTTGTCCGAGCGCACCAAGAAAGGCATATATTATCCCGCGGACAGGCTTGTTCAGGGTAAGTTTTTCCTGCCCGTTTCCTTTTCCGAACATGGCCAGAACAATTCCTCCCATGGTCAGAAGCAGGGCAGTTGTATTTTTTATGTCCATCGTTTCGCCCAGGATGATCCAGCCGAACAGTGCCGCAAGGGCAGGGGCCAGGGTCATAACTAGCATCGAAAACCACGAGCCGACAATAACGTATGAATGAAAAAGAAAATAATCGCCCATCACAAAACCTATCAGACCCGATAAAGAAAGCCATATCCAGTTTTGCATGCCGGCATCGGAAGGAAAAAACAATCCCCTGTGAAAAAGGGTGAAGGTGCTCAGAAACAGAAAACCAATGACCAGCCGGATGATATTTACTGCCAGCGAACCCACCCTGATGCTGGCAAATTCAAACGACAGTGCGGTTATTGTCCAGAAAAGGGCAACCAGTAAGGCCGCAAATTCCCCGTAGTGTGCCTGAATCATTTTTTTGTCTATCAGGGCGCAAAAGTAACCATTTTGAGAAAAGTTCCCAATGGAGACAGCAGGCCGGCATTCACCTGTCGGCACGGTTTTTTAACAACCTGCCATACGGCGGGAAGAAAAATATTTCTTTCTTTGCGCAAACTTTCTGTAAGGATGGTTGTCTTATCAGGTGTTAATTCATTTGTAAGTTATATGAGAAAAAAGAAATTTATTGCATTGGTTGCCGGCCTTTTTGTGTTTTTAGGCGCATTTGCGCAGAATTACCCTGTTCCGCAGGGTGGAAATATGCCAAATGATGGGATTATCCGTGGCAAAATAATTGACGGAAAGGACAATACGCCAATAGAATACGCCAGCGTTGCCCTGTACAATGTCAGGGATTCTTCTCTGGTAACAGGAACTATCACCGGACAGGACGGGAGTTTTGTTTTGAATAACCTGCCCTATGGACGGTATTATGTGGAGGTTACCTTTGTGGGATTCAAGAAGATGCGCCATGACGGAATCATTGTTTCCCCGCGGCAGAAAGAAGTCAACATTGGTGAACTGCACATTGAGGAGCTTGTCCAGGCTTTGAAGGAAGTCGAGGTGATCGGAAACCAGAACAGGCTGGAGTATAAAATTGACAAAAAGGTGGTGCAGGTGAGCCAGGATATTGTTTCTTCAGGAGGTACAGCAGTTGAAGTACTCGAAAACACTCCTTCGGTTACCGTTGATGTGGACGGGAATGTGCAACTGCGAGGCAGTTCGAATTTCACCGTTCTTATTGACGGGAAACCCAGTGTCCTCAAGGGAACGGAAGCCCTGCAGCAGATACCGGCCAGTACCATTCAAAGCATCGAAATCATTACGAATCCTTCTGCCAAGTACGACCCGGAAGGAGTGGCAGGCATTATCAATGTGGTGATGAAAAAATCAAAGATTACCGGCGTCAGTGGTATTCTCAACACCACAGCCGGTATCACCCACAAGCAATACTCCACCGATCTTCTCCTCAATTATAAGGTGGGGAAATTTAACTTTTTTGCGGGAGGCGACTGGATGGATTTCAGCAACCCGGGGTCAGGCAAAATGCGCAGAGAGAATTACCTCGGACAGGATACAACGTTCTTTCTCATTAACAACAATAAGGGAGATATGAACAGAAAAGGCTATTCTGTGCGGGGGGGGTTTGACTATAACGCCACTGATAATACCACGGTTTCTCTTTCCGGTGAATACGGAAGCCGCTCGTTTGGGCGAATGGCAACAGGTAAATACCACCAGTACACAGAACCCCTGTTTCTGAATAAGTATTATATACAGTCAAGTGGTTTTGACCGTTCCAACGATTTTTCAAGCCTTAACCTGAATTTCCAGCACAAGTTTGACAAGCCCGGACATACGCTCGATGGTTTGGTGTTCTACTCCTATGAAAAAGATGATGAATCTAATCCATTAACTGAAACATTCACAGATGCTTTGTGGAATGCTGTCGATTCCATTATTCCTATCCGTTCGAGGGCACTTGAAGGAGGAACGGAGAACGACTGGCGGGTGAAACTCGATTATGTGTACCCCATTACCGACAAAAGCAAACTGGAAGCAGGCTATCAGGGGCGTTTTGAGGATGAGGTCCATAGCTATTCTTATGAAAATTATGATCCGGATAGCAAAGCATGGATAACGGATCCCAGTCAAAACAACAAACACGATTTTGTCAACAACATTCAGTCGTTGTACGCCATTTACAGTAACGAACTGAAATGGGTCAGTTTCCAGGTGGGTTTGCGGGCTGAATACACCGATCGCCTCATAAAATCGCTGGTTATAGAGGAAAAATATCCATATGAAAAGCTTGATTTCTTCCCGTCGTTCCATCTTTCCAAATCTTTTAAGAACAATCAGCAGGTATTGTTCAGCTATAGCCGGCGTCTGAACAGGCCGCGCAGTTTCTTCCTTGATCCGTTTCCAACCTATATGGACCCGCTCAACATGCAGAAAGGGAATCCTGCTCTGGAACCGGAATACATTAATTCATACGAACTCAGCTACCAGAGGAATATCAAGATGATACAGCTTTCGGTGGAAGGGTATTACCGTCAGACCAACAATATGATTACTAACATCAGCAAGCCTCTCGAAACCAATCCTCTGGTGATGGTGCGTACTTTCGATAACTTCAACAAAAGTGCCTCAACCGGTGTGGAACTGATGGCCAATGCTGCCCTTTCAAAATCCATTCAGGTAAGTCTTACTGGCACGGTTTATCATTATAAACTCGACGGACAGATTCTGGGCGAAGATGCTGTTTCATCAACAACCACCTGGAATACCAGGCTGAATTCCAATATCCGCCTGAAGTGGGGTACCCGCATTCAATTGATGGCATTTTATAATGCCCCGTCCATCAATCCGCAGGGCGAAAACGGCGATTTTTTCATGACCAGCATGGGAATACGGCAGGATTTCCTGAAACGGAAGCTTAGTGCCACGCTTCAGGTGCGGGATATCTTTAATACAATGCACTTTTCCTACACTTCCAGCCAGCCGGGCGTTTTCTATTCCAGCGGCGAATTCAGACGGTCAGGACCTGTCATCAGCCTGACGCTGAGTCTTAAACTGAATAATTTCAAGGAAACCAGAAAACAGATTGATGAAGAAAATAATGACAGTGGAAGAGAAGATATGATGATGTGAGAAAAAATGCCTGTTGTAACAGCCGGTTGGAGCTCAGTGCCAGCCGGCTGTTGTATTTTCCGGATACCCTGATTTTACCCGTTCCGTAAAAAAGCATACAATTTTTTTTTTCTGGTACGGATGATTTGTATATGTTTGCACCCCGTATGAAAAAACTGAATCCGAGAATTTTACAGCAAAAAAACAGTGAGTAATTAACATTTTGTTGCCCGAATTTGTTGATAATTTAATTAGCTCCATGTAAAATTGACTTAAATCATTGTTTAGATTTGCTTCACCTTAAATTCAATACTTTGTTCAAACACGATTATGGAAGAAAATGGTTCAGAAGTCTCGCTTACCACGGGCGAGCATGATGTTCGTGAAGAAGAACCTCCGGGTAGTTCTGTAGAAATCCTCACAGAACGCATGCAGAAAAAATCTGCTAACAGGAAAAATCCCCCATCCATTAACCGGCTCACAAGTTCGTTTCGGGAAACCTATTTTCCCGGTGTTACTGATGCAATGTGGAATGACTGGAAATGGCAAATCAGCAACAGTTTCCGCACATTTGCACAGCTGGAAAAGATCCGGGGGTTTGTAAGGCCTCCATCTTATGTTAACGGGAACAAGGATCTCCTTCCTTTGCGCATCACTCCTTACTATGCAAGCCTTGTTGATTTCTCCGATCCGGCTGATGCTCTGTACCGCTGTGTTATCCCCACCCCGGAAGAATATATCATTTCTCCCGGTGAAGGATCCGACCCGTTGCATGAAGAAGGCGACAGTCCGGTCAGAAATCTTGTGCACCGGTATCCCGACAGGGTGCTGTTCCTCATTACCGGCTTCTGCAGTACCTATTGCAGGTATTGCACACGTTCCCATATGGTAGCCAAGAAGGATAAATCCCATTTTGCACTGGATGATTTTGAGCCGGCCTTTGCCTACATCGAGTCGCATACCGAAGTGCGCGACGTCTTGCTGTCAGGCGGCGACCCCTTTACTCTTCCTGATGAAAGGCTTGGGTATATACTGGAACGAATCCGGCGTATTCCCCATGTTGAAATTATCCGGATTGGCACCAAGGTACCTGCCGTCTTGCCACAGCGCATAACACCGCGTCTGATATCCGTATTGAGGAAATATCATCCCCTGTACATCAGCATCCATTTTACCCACCCCAGAGAACTGACGCCGGAAGTTGGCAGAGCATGTGAAATGCTCGCCGATGCAGGAATTCCCCTCGGAAGTCAGACGGTTCTGCTCAAAGGAATCAACGATGAGGTGGAAACGATGAAACAACTGATGCAGGGCTTGCTGAAAATCCGCGTGCGTCCGTATTATCTGTACCAGTGCGATCCGATTCTCGGTTCCTCGCACTTCAGAACCCCTGTCAGCAAAGGCCTTGAAATTATCAAAGGCCTCCGGGGATTTACTTCGGGGTATGCCGTTCCTACCTATGTGATCGATGCACCTGGCGGAGGAGGAAAAATTCCTCTCCTTCCGGATTATGTTTCAGGCCGTGATGAAGGCTATCTGTTACTGAAAAATTACGAAGACAGATTGTACCGTTATCCTGATTTCTGTACAGAATGATTCTGCCTTTTGAACCGTTTACTGTGGGGTTGACGTACGACCTCCGGGATGACTATCTGAAAGAAGGGTATTCCCACGATGAAACCGCCGAATTCGACAAGGAGGAAACCATTGAGGGAATTGAACAGGCTCTGCAAAAAGCAGGTTTTCATACGGTGCGGATTGGTCATATCCGTAATCTTGTTCAGCGGCTTTCAGCAGGGGAACGATGGGACCTTGTGTTCAACATAGCGGAGGGAATGTACGGCCTGGCCCGCGAAGCCCAGGTGCCCTGCCTGCTGGATGCCTACCGCATTCCCTATGTTTTTTCCGACAGCTCCGTACTGGCCCTGGCCCTGCACAAGGGACTCACAAAACGTGTGGTACGGGATGCCGGAATTCCTACACCGGAATTTGCGGAAATTTATGCACCCGATGACGTGCAGTCTGTTCACCTTCCCTTCCCCTTGTTCGCCAAACCGGTAGCTGAAGGTACCGGTAAGGGCATCACAAAATCTTCCCGAATTACTACCCGGGAACAACTCAGATCGGTTTGCCTGCAATTGCTGGAAACCTACCACCAGCCGGTATTAGTGGAACGTTACCTCAGCGGCAGGGAGTTCACTGTGGGCCTTGTCGGTACAGGAGATACTGCCAGGGTTGTCGGCGTCATGGAAATAACCCTGGATGGTTCCGCCTCGGAAATTTACAGCCTCTATGTGAAAGAGAACTATGAGAATTTTGCCAGATACTCAGTGCCCGAAAAAGAGGTGCAGTCGGCCTGTGCAAAAATAGCCCTGGACGCATGGCGCATTCTTGGTTGCCGCGACGGAGGAAGAATTGACCTGAAAATGGATGAAAACGGCATTCCCAATTTTCTGGAGGTAAATCCTCTGGCAGGACTTAACTATAAGCACTCCGACCTCCCTCTGCTCTGCAAGCTGAATGGCATTGATTTTCAGTCACTGATCGAAATGATTATGGATTCAGCACTGAAACGCATCTCTGAATATGCCGGCCCGTATAGCAGCCATCGTGTTTAATGAAGTGCCTCCTGATGCACCCCCTGATGAAAGAGACATTCTGGATCAGGTCAGCCTCGTTGAAAATACCCTGCCGGAACTGGGTTATCAGAGCGTCCGTCTGCCGGTCGGGCTTGATCTTGCAGCGTTTTTGTCACGCCTGCAGCACATCGGGCCCGATGTAATCGTCAACCTCACTGAAAGCATTTGCAACAGGGGAGAACTGCTTTTTTTGCCTGCCGCTGTGATGGAGGCATACCATTTTACCTTTACCGGCTCGCCTGCAGATGCCCTCTTTCTTACTACCAGCAAACCACTGGCCAAGAAATGGATGATGCTCAACGGGATTGCTACCCCCTCCTGGTATCCGGCTTCTGAAAACCTTTCGCTCGATCCGTTCAGAACCTATGTGGCAAAACCGGCCAGGGAAGACGGCTCTGCAGGTTTTGACGAGGATTGCGTTTTTTCAGGAAAGGATTTCCCGGGTTTTTGCAAAAAATACAGGGAAAAATTGCCCTCGTATTTTGTGGAAGAATTTCTCCCGGGCAGGGAGTTCAATGTTTCTCTTCTGGCCGGGCAGGATGCGCCCGAAATGCTTCCTGTAGCGGAAATGATCTATGAAGACTTCCCTGAGGGAAAACCAAAAATTCTTGGGTATACAGCCAAATGGGAGGAGGATAGTTTCGAATACCGGCATACCGTGCGGCGGTTTGTCCCTTCTGATGTTGAACCTGAACTGACCGCCCGTCTGTATGAGATTTGCCTGCAATGCTGGCAGATTTTCGGCCTGCAGGGGTATGCCCGGATCGACTTCCGGCTTGATGCGCAGGGTATTCCAAATGTTCTGGAAATCAATGCGAATCCTTGCATTACACCCGGAGCAGGTTTTTATTCCGCCTGTGAACAGGCCGGTTATTCATTCCGGGAGGTTCTGGACAGGATCATTGCCTGTTCCCTGAGGCACTGATCCGTTTGTTCTGTTTCCGGTTCCCTCTTCCAGCATCTTCACTTTCTCCTCCAGGCGGCTGATCCGATCCTCCAGGTTTTTTTTCAGCTCCGCAAGATGCACCCTTAGCTGCATCAGATCGTCCTGAAATTGTTGCATACAGCAGGTTATAATGAAAAATAGTAGTTCAGCTTGATTAGGAACATATTCTCCGGAAAAAGGCCGAACAAAGAATCTATATTGTCGTCCATGTCCGGATAAAATATGTTTCTGAAGTCATTTCTCTGATGGGTCCATACAAAATAGAATACCGAACCGGGTTTATATTCCCAGCGGGCAACAAAGTTGGAACGAAATTCCAGCATGGTGAAATCAGGATTCGGAAAGGAATAGGAAGTGCTTCCGTGGGTAAGGGTATAGGTTCCGTCTGTCATTATGGTTTCATTATCACGGTAAAGATAAAACCGCTGATTGAAGGAATCATTCAGAGGATCAGTGACTTCGCGGAAAGCAACGAATCGGCCCGTCGATATGAAAGGACTTCCGTAGTATTGAAGCGAAAAATCGGGAGTAAAATAAAAACCTGTTCGGATGGTTATGCCCAGGGTTTTTTGTTTTAGTGCTCCCAGCAGGGCAATGGGGTGTTGTTCTGATCCAAACGATGTAACATACTGGATGGCATTCTGATTTTCCTCATAGTTTATCTGAGATGAAATGCTGAACTGAGGTGAGAAGCGGATTCTGAGCCCGGGAGCAAAACGTTGCCGGGATGAAAATCCGTCGGTATACCATGCTCCATTGTATTGAAGATTGAATGCCAGGTTCCTGCTGTCATCAGTTTGTGCCGTAGCAAAAACCAGATAATAGGGGTCGGTTTTCAGGGCATATCCGCCCCTCAGCAAACGATTATCAATGGCGGAGAAAAAGCGGTTCAGGTGCAACTGGGCTGTCCATTTGTTGTTGAATACAAACTGGGTCTCTATTTCCGATCTCCCCCGGACAGGGACTCCGGCAAAGTCCCATGCGCAATCGAGCGACAGCGTGACGCTGTAACTTCGGAGAATCTTGCCCGGTTTGGTTTCCCTGTATCCTGCCATGCTTTGGCTACCAATTACATCAGCTTCTCTCATGTAGCCGATATCGTTCAGGTCGAGACCCGGTGAGCGCCAATATATTCTTTGGCCGGCAATTAGTTTGCTGTTCCCTTCTTTTCCGATTCCGATCATGCCGCCGGTACCGCACAGCACAGAAAGGGATGAATCGAGAGCAAGATGGTTGGCATCAGGACGCTGAAAATACCTTGCCGACGACCTTTGCAGACGCAGCATGGCTTCCTGGCTTCCGCTGATGTAGCTTGCAACAAAATTGGCTGTTACAAAATATTCTCTTTCCTTCCAGTAGTGAATGAAATCAAGGCCTCCCGTGTATGCCTGCTTCGGGAGAAAATCAAGATGCTGCTGCGAGAAAAAACGATTTACCGAGGTCAGAATGCCGCCTATCGAGGTGTTTCCCTTTTGAAAATCTTTTTGAATGCGTCCTACAAAATAGTTGGTCGGAGGGGATGCCATCCTGTATGAGTATTGTCCGCCGCTAAAAATGCTGGAGTATTCAGGCGAGGTGAAGCTCTGAAGGATACCGAGCGACAGTCCGTTTGCTGTTTTCCCACTGATTTTCAATGCATCCAGTATTGAGGTATTTCCTGGGGTTTCGGTAAATATTCCCGAATCAGACGGTGCCGCATAGGGAGGGGCACTTCCGATCCGTCGCGAATAGAATACCAGATCCTCATCCGATCCGGTTTCAAAGGAAAGAATGTTTTTTCCTTCCAGGAAAAAAGGACGTTTTTCTTCGTAAAAAGTTTCAAATGCCGTCAGATTCATGACGGAAGGGTCGGCTTCCACCTGCCCGAAATCAGGATTAAAAGTGTAATCGAAGGTAAAGTTGCTTCCGATTCCGATTTTCCCGTCGGCCCCAAATGTACCTGACCATGAAGAGCCTGTAAACGGATTGCCTTCTGCCGGCTTATTGGTTCGCAGGGATCCAAGCGCATAGGGCATGATTTCCACCCTTCGGTTTCTCGGAAGATTGCGAATGCCCTGAAGCTGTCCGAAATTATGAATAAAAGCATTGGTGTTCCTGGGAATAAGGCTCCACTGGTCTTCCTCCATATTTCTGGAAATCCACCTCCATGCATGCATCCCCCATACCTGCACCGAATCGGAGCTATACCGCAACTGGCTCAGAGGGATCCGCATCTCAGCACACCAGCCGGAATCATCTACCGAAACACCGCTGTACCATACGGCATTCCAGTTAAAATCCGGATTCATGTAGTTAACGTTGTTCAGCAACAGGTCAACCTGGGTCCCTCCGGCCGTAACATCAAACTCGAAACCGGTCTTGTGATCGTTGTAACTGTCAAAATTGATCCCCACGATATCCCCGCCTTCAAATAGTGCATCCCTCTGGCATATGAAACGCCTGATTTTGGAAGGATCCTGTTCGTAGGCCCTTATCAGTACATACATGTTTCTGTTGTCATAAAGTACTTTCAGGCGGGTTTTTTCCGAAGGAGTGCCTCCTTCCACCGGCATATGCTGAACATACCACTGCGACCAGGGAACTTCATCCCAGCAGGCATCATTGTATTTCCCGTCGATCCTGGGAGGAGCCGATTGAAGACGCTTGGTAACATAAATCCGTTTGTGGTACCCTGTTGTATCCTGTGAACGGACATGAGGCGTAAACACGATGGTTTCCGCTAATAGCAACGATATAATTAACCTCGGGAGTATCATTCCTTGCCTTTTCACCTTATTAAAATAAGCCGTAAAAATAATGGAATTATGGTGCCATAGTTTTCTGGTATGCACAATTTTCTGCTTGGTTAAACATTTCTTTCCATTTCCTGGTCATAGAGCATTCTTCATACTGTATTTTGGTGTTTATTTAATGATGTTTATTAAAATAAAAAAAATATATAAAATATGTATATTATGAAAAAAAATGTATATTTGTATCAAAAATGTAAATATGCCTTCGGTTTCAGAGAGCAAAAAAGCAAAACTGATGCAGGCGGGACAGGAACTCTTCTGGAAATATGGCATCAGAAGAGTTACTGTGGAAGATATCTGCAATGCAGCAGGTGTCAGCCGTATGACTTTCTATAAATATTTTCCGAATAAGATTCATCTGGCCATCAGGATTCTGGAAGATATTTTCCGGCAGTCGCGACTGAAATACCGGAAAGCAATGGACAGCAGGGGATCGTTCGACAGAAAAATCGAGGCCATTATCAGGTTAAAGATTGAAGTTTCCCGGGATCTGAGCACGGAATTTCTGCAGGAGATTTATCAGTCAGGTGACCCTGAACTGATTCGGTTTGTCAGGGAATGGACGGAGAAAACAATGGAAATGGTTTTCCATGATTTTGAAGTTGCCCGAAAGAATGGAGAAATCCGGTCTGACATCCGTGCGGATGTGCTGCTGTATCTTGTAAATCATCTGACTTGCCTGGTTACTGATGAGAAATTTGCTGCGTTATACCAGCATCCATCCGAAATGATCAAGGATTTGTCGGAATACTTTTTTTACGGAATTATGCCCAGGCGTAAGCACAGGTGAGAAATGAGAAAGGAACTGGCAGTATTATGTATGGTATGTTTCTCGTTGCAGGCAGCAGGCCAGGCGGTTACTGCCGAATTGAACGGGCAGGCGGCAGGTTGGGGAATGGTAAATTTACAGAAGCCATTTTATTATCAGTTTGGGGCGCGAACCCTTCCCGCCTTGTCAATTACAGGCAGTTTGGATTCGCTTCATCGCTTTGATGCAGAAGTGTCGGGGAATTTTTATACCAGTGCCACGTTTACCGGGAATGCATACCAGGATGGCGTTGCCGGAATCAGACCCTACCGGGTCTGGGTTCGTTATTCAACTCCGGGGCTGGAACTGCGCCTGGGGCTTCAGAAAATCAATTTCGGGTCTGCCTCAATCCTCCGTCCTCTGATGTGGTTTGACCAGGTGGATCCGCGCGATCCTCTGCAAATTTCCGATGGTGTTTATGCCCTTCTGGGGCGATATTATTTCGGCAACAACGCTGGGATTTGGCTCTGGGGCATATATGGAAACGGAAAGACTAAGGGATGGGAATATCTGCCAACAAAGGAAAAAACTGCTGAAGCGGGAGGAAGGTTGCAGCTGCTTGCAGGCCCCGGAGAAGTGGCATTCACCTGCCATCGCCGGTTAGCCGACTGTTCACAGTGGACCTATGATTCCGTTCCTGTTACCAGGTCCTTTGTTCACGAAAATCGGTTCGCAATCGACGGGAAATGGGACCTTGGCATAGGCATCAGCGGAGAAATCGTGGTGAAGAAAACGGGCAGATTCTCTCCTCTGGTTCCCGAATGGGAAAAGTATATGAACATTGGTATGGATTACACATTTGCCGTTGGAAACGGCCTCGGGCTGGTACTGGAGCACCTTCTGATCCAGACCTCCGGTCATTTATTTGCTTCGTCCGGCAACACATCCTTTACGGCTCTTACTCTTTCCTATCCGCTGGGAGTGCTGGACCGTGTAGCCGGTATTTTTTTCTACGACTGGAGCCACAAATCCTTTTATCGGTTCATCAGCTTCAATAGGCAGTATGACAAATGGTCGCTGTATTGGATGGCATTCTGGAATCCGCAGAGTTTCACAATATTTCACAGCGAGACGAGACATAACCTAATGGCAGGAAAAGGTATTCAGTTTATGGTAGTATATAATTTCTGAAACGTATGGATATACTTATTGACATCAAAGGGCTAACCAAGCATTACCCTATGGGAAACAACCAGTTTACCGCCTTGCGCGATATAAACATTTCCTTTGCGAGAGGGGAATTTACCGGAATAATAGGCCCGAGTGGTTCAGGAAAAACTACCCTCCTGAACATTATAGGTACACTGGATGTGCCCTCTGAAGGGGAAGTACTTGTACTGGGAAAATCAGTCGGAAAACTGACGCCCAAGGAAGCCGCTGACATAAGGAAGAAAAGCCTTGGCTTTATTTTTCAAACGTACAATCTTCTACCGGTATATACGGTATACGAGAATGTGGAATTTCCCTTGCTATTGCTCGGATTGACAGAACAGGAACGCAGGAAGATGGTGGCAGAGGCCCTCGAATGGGTAGGCCTTGCTTCCAAAGCTGATTCCAGACCGGCACAGCTGTCAGGAGGGGAGTGCCAGCGTGTAGCCATTGCACGGGCGATGGTAAAAAAACCGTTTCTGGTGCTGGCCGATGAGCCCACGGCCAATCTGGATGCAGCCAACTCGCACCATATTCTTCAGACCATGGAGCTTCTGAACCGTGAACTGGGTACTTCCTTTCTCTTTGCCACACACGATGAGAAAGTAATTGGCTATGTGCGACGCAGGGTGAGACTTGACGACGGACGGCTGGCCGCCGATGAAATCGTAACCCCTAAATGAGGAGGAAAACATATGCTGGCTTTTAGACTTGCCTACAGAAATCTGACCGGAGCCGGATTGCGAACCTGGCTCAACGTCATAGTGCTTTCCTTTTCATACGTTGTGATTATCTGGCATAAAGGTTTTCTGGATGGGTGGGAACAGCAGGCCAAAACCGACATGATTATGTGGGAAACCGGAGGAGGTCATTTCTGGCACGAACGGTATGACCCGTATGATCCGTTTACTTTAACCGATGCCCATGATTCCCTTACTCCGGAACTTGCGCAGCTGGCAGCAGAAGGAAAACTTACGCCAGTACTTGTCTCTCAGGGAACGTTGTATCCCGATGGCAGAATGCTTCCGGTTCTTATCAAGGGAATAGATCCACGTCAACATATTTTGGCCATTCCATCCCAAAAACTCGATACGGCGCTTTCAGCTATTCCGGCTCTTGTTGGCAGTGAGATGGCCCGTAACGCGCGTCTTAAGGAAGGTGATATACTGACCATCCGCTGGAGGGATGTGAACGGTACGTTTGATGCGGCAGAAATTCAGATTGTCGGAATTTTTCAAACCACCGTTCCTTCTGTTGACATTGGCCAGGTTTGGATTCCCCTTTCCCGTCTGCAGGAAATGCTTCTGATGCCGGGGGAAGCTACCTTTCTTGTTCTTTCAGCACCTTCCGGCATGCTTCCTTCCGGGGGGAATTGGGTATTCCATCCCAGGGAAGAACTGCTGAAAAGTGTTGATGATATTATTAAAACCAAATCCGCAGGCGGAGCGGTATTGTGGATCATCCTCATGCTTCTGGCCATGCTGGCCATATTTGACACGCAGGTGCTGTCCATTTTTCGAAGGAGGAAAGAGATCGGTACGTATATTGCCCTTGGCATGACCCGCTGGCAGGTGGTTGGCCTCTTTACAGTTGAAGGTGCCATGCACTCCCTTCTGGCTGTTATTGTCGGTGCACTTTACGGAGTTCCGTTGCTGGCTATTCAGGCCGTAAAAGGACTATCACTTCCTGTTTCTTCCGGTGATTTCGGAATATCCATGGCCAGCAGAATCGTGCCTGTTTACAGCGCAGGGCTGGTGGCTGGAACCATTCTGATTGTGGTTATTGTTACCACCATTGTCAGTTTCCTGCCGGCGCGGAAAATAGCAAAAATGAGTCCTACGGATGCTTTAAAAGGAAAAATACAATGATACGTTTCCTGATAAAAGGTCTTTTGAGAGACAGGCAGAGAAGCCTGATACCAATGCTGGTAGTGGCCCTTGGAACAATGCTCACCGTGGTATTGCATGCCTGGATTACCGGAATTATGGGTGAAGGGATTGAAATGAACGCCCGTTTCGAATACGGGCATGTCAGCGTTATGACAAAAGGTTTTGCCGATAAGCATAATCAGACTCCCAACGAATATGCAATTACAGGCACCGACACAATTCTGAAGACATTGCAACAGCAATTTCCCGCTATTACATGGGTGCAAAGGATACGGTTCGGGGTACTAATCGATGTGCCCGACAGTCTGGGTGAAACCCGTGCACAGGGTCCTGCCGCCGGAATGGGTATCGATTTTTTTACCCCGGGGAGCGAAGAACCCCAAAGGCTGAACCTCCTTTCTGCCATCCGTCAGGGCCGGTTGCCGGAAAAACCGGGAGAGATTCTCCTGAGCGATGAATTTTGTTCTAAAATCAAACTGAAACCGGGCAATAAAATAACCTGTATTGCCACCACGATGATGGGAGGCATGTCGTTTGTCAACTATACTCTTGCCGGGACTGTTTCATTCGGTTCTCCGGCTCTCGATCGCGGTTTCATGATTGCTGACATCCGCGATGCTCAGTATCTGCTCGATATGGAGGATGCGGCCAGTGCAATTCTTGGCTTCTTCACCGCTTCAGGTTATGATACTGAATACGCCAAAGAAGTGAAAAAACGTTTCGAAACTCTCTATCCTCCTGCAGGTGGTGATCTTTTTTATCCTGTTATGCTGACTATGAATGACCAGCCACTGATGAACGTACTGCTTACCATGTCGTCTATGATGAGTGCGATTATTATTTCTGTCTTTGTGTTTGCCATGGCACTGGTTTTGTGGAATGCCGGCCTGTTGGGAGGTTTGCGCCGTTACGGCGAGGTGGGCATTCGCCTTGCGATGGGTGAAGAAAAAAAGCATATCTATACATCCATGCTGGCTGAGTCCTTTTTTATCGGTTTGGCCGGATCTTTCGCCGGAACCCTTATGGGGCTTTTCCTTGCGTGGATTCTGCAGACAAAAGGAATCGATATGACCTCGTCAATGAAAGGAATGACCTTGCTGATGAGTACCAACTTTCATGCCCGTATAACTCCGCCCGCCTACTATATCGGCTTTATCCCCGGAATTTTCTCAACCCTTCTGGGAACAGCCCTTTCGGGTATCGGAATTTACCGGAGGCAGACAGCAAACCTGTTTAAAGAATTCGAATCATAGCATATGAAAACACCATGGATTATTTTGTTAATGAGCGGTTTTGGCTCAGGAATATTGCCGGCACAACAGCCGGATGCCCATGAAATTCTCAACCGCATTGATAAAAATATGGTATCGGAAACCCGGGTGTTCACATCCCGGATGATTATTTACGGAACCAGAAATTCCCGTACTCTTGAACTTAAGACCTGGATAGCAGGCGAATCGAAATCGTTTTCGGAATACCTGTCCCCGCCACGTGAAAAAGGTACCAAGATGCTGAAACTGGACAAACAGCTGTGGATCTATTCGCCTGAGACCGACAGAATCATTCAGATATCAGGCCATATGCTGCGCCAGTCGGTAATGGGTTCCGATCTTTCCTACGAAGACCTGATGGAAGATGCCCGCCTGTCAGAAAAATACCAGGCAACCATCGCAGGGGAAGAAACACTGGATGACAGACCCTGCTGGGTGCTCGAACTGCGGGCAGTGGCGCCTGACATCAACTACCAGATGCGGAAATTGTGGGTCGACAAAGCCCGCTACATTCCTCTGAAGGAAGAAATGTACGCGAAATCGGGAAAACTTCTTAAACGAACCACTCTTTCTCAGGTCGAAAACATCGGAGGAAGATGGTTTCCCCGGAAGATTGAATTCAGGGATATGCTGAAAGAGGGCAAAGGGACAGAATTTATCATCGATGACATCCGCTTCAACGTGGAAATACCGGATTACATCTTCTCAAAATCCAATCTGAAAAAATAGCGGATTCGGCGAACTCAGATTTCCTGAGACGGTTTTCTTTTGCTTTTATTGTGTTTGATGAGGTCGGCTTCGAGGTAGAAAATAATTTCTTCTGCAATGTTTTTCGACTGGTCTCCGATGCGCTCCAGCCTTCTTACTACCGAAAGAAGGTGGAGAAGGGCAGGAATCTCTTCCGGGTTCTCCCGGATCAGTTCGGTAAAAGTCCGGTAGGCTCCTTTGTTGATGGTATCGAGTTCTTCATCTTTCGAGAACACTACGCGTGAAAGGGTTGAATCGCCGGTTTCAAAGGCACGCTGTATATCATGCAGCATGGTCAATGTCACGGCAAACATGGCAGGAACCCCTGATTTCTTTATAACCTCCGGGGGGAGTGGCTTTTCGAGATCGAGCACAATGTTGGCAATGGTCTTGGCATAATCTCCGGTTCGTTCCAGATTATAGGCTATTTTCAGCACGGAGAGTACAAACCTCAGATCAGCGGCTACCGGGGAAAAAAGTGCCAGGATGTTTTCGCACCCCAGGGTAATGTTCAGTTCAAAAGCATCAACCCTTTTTTCGTTCGCTTTGATTTCCATGGCCAGGTTCCGGTCATGATAATTCAGGGCTTCTTCTGCCTTGCTCACCTGGCTGATAACCAGGTTCCACATGCCAAGCAGGTTTTGTCTCAACTTTCCGAGTTCCAGGTCGAGATGGGTCGGAACCTCCGGATGTTCAGGTACGTATTGTTCGGGATTGATCGGCATTTTTGCTGTTTTTATAAGTAATCAGAAAAGGAATCTTCTTATCCGAACCGGCCGGTAATGTAATTCTGAGTCTTCGGATTTTTGGGATTGGTGAAAATATTGATTGTGGTATTATACTCAACCAGTTCGCCCAGATAGAAAAAGGCCGTATAATCGCTTACACGGGAGGCCTGTTGCATGTTGTGCGTCACGATAATGATGGTATACTTCTGCTTCAGGTGATGGATCAGTTCCTCAATTTTTGCGGTTGAAATCGGGTCGAGGGCTGAGGCAGGTTCATCCATTAACAAAACGGAAGGTTCAACGGCCAGAGCACGCGCTATGCAAAGACGCTGCTGCTGGCCACCGGAGAGGGCAAAGGCTGATTTTCCCAGATCGTCTTTTACTTCGTCCCAGAGTGCAGCCTTTACCAGTGACTCATACACCTTTTCTTCAATGAACTTATGGTTCCTGACGCCATTTACCCGCAATCCGTAGGCAACATTTTCGAAAATGGATTTCGGAAAAGGATTGGGTTTCTGGAAAACCATGCCAACCTTTTTACGAAGTTCATCGGGTTCAATGCTTCTGTCGTAAATATCCTGTCCTTCCAGATAAATCTCTCCGTCAATCCGGACGTCGGAGATCAGGTCATTCATTCTGTTGAACAGCCTGATAAAGCTCGACTTTCCGCATCCGGACGGGCCGATAAGGGCGGTAACCGTATTCCTTTCGGCCTTAAAACTGATGTTTTTCAGCGCATGAAATTCCCCGTAGTAGAGATTCAGGTTCCTGGTCTCCAGAACAGGCGGTACAGAAGTCGTGCGCAGGAAGGTATTCTTTTCTTTTTGTTCTTCTTCGGTAACGAACATTACGTTTTGCATTTCTGAGATTTTACCAGTCGAATAAAAAACAGGGTAAAAGTACCTTTCCTTTGAAAATTCAGTATTAAACCAATGTTAATCTATTGTTAAATATTCGCAGGTACAGTATGAAAGAGTGTTCATTGTGCCCAATCAAAACGTATATTGCAACCGGATGGTGAGAACATTGTCATTCAGATCTCCGGTATATCCTGAGAGGGCTGTTTTTTCATTTCTTACGATATCGTAATACAGCATCATTTTCAGATTCGTATCGTAGTGAAAGATATAGCCGAATCCATAGGTATCGTAACGGATATCGGCAGGAGAGAGGGTGGCAAAGGTGCCTGTACCGGCCGGTTTTCCTATTTCCTTTCCCCTGGCCCTGGTATCCGGATCATACACATCGTATTTAAAAACGAGCTGGTGTTTGGTTTGGAGGATGGTGTGCACAACGTAAACAAGTCCGCCGGCAAAAGGACGTTCCATGGCCGGAAGGGGAGGAGCAACCGTAGTGACAATGCCCGTAACCGGGTCGGCTTTGCTGACGGCTTTATCTTTTGGCAGAGAGGAGGGACTGACGGTGGTTTCCGATGTGCCTCCGTGGAGGCCGGTCAGGTATTCCCCCCTCACAAGGGTTGTTCCGAGAACGGTCTTTACTGATACCTGTCCGTTCATGCCATAATATATCCGCCTGCCGGAATACAGACTGCCGGTTGAATCGGGCAGAAAAACCCTGAAACCGTCGTCGGTGGTTGTAAGGTCTTTAAAATATTTTTCCGTTCCGCTTTGCCAGCGTCCGTTGTAGTAGGAAAGTCCAAGAGTCCAGGCGTTTCCCTTGCTCACGGAAACACGGCCGATAAAATCCTTGTGGGAGTCGAAATCAGAAGCGATGCCGGTTCCGTTGAAGAAGCCCGCATCCGCCTTGAACCAGCTCAGGCCTGAGCGGCTTCCGGGATGCACTGAAAGCATGATGCCGGCATCGCGTTCTCCGGGGAAGAGGGTCTGGTAAACCCTGGCCCTTTCGGGCGATTCCCTGACACTGGATGACATGGTAATTTCGTTTCCGAAGGGACGGTTAAACAAGCCGGCTGTTATAACAAAGGTGCGGATCCAGGGGTCAGTAAGCTGAAAATAAACGTCTTTCGGGGCAATTCCTTTTTCGGTTATATCAATCTGTGTAACAAATTTCGAGAGGTTTCCCGACCAGGTCATTTTCACCCTTCCGCGCCGTATCATGAAACGGCTGTCAGAGTTTTCAGGAAAATCACCACCGGCGAAGGATTTAATCCCTTCCTTTTCGGCTACCTGAAACTGCGTTTGCAGATAGCCCGAAAACTGAATCTTTTTTAGTAAACGGATGGTTTCATCGGTTCTGGCTATTGATTTAAAAAGGCTGTCGGCTGTTTTATCATCCTGTGCATTGACCTTCATGCCGGCAGGCCACAGCAGGACAGCGATGATAGCAGTTAAAATAAAGATTCGATTCATGTTGCTTTAATGTTTCTGCAAATAACAAGCCTGAATATTAACTGCATGTTAAATCTTTATTAGTGTAACATTAATTTTTAAGCTCAGAGGCTTGTTGTAAGCCCGACGAGGCTGGAAGGGAACATTGAAATGGTTTTGTCAGGTGTTGAATTGCATTTTTCCGTTTTGGCAAAATGCCCCATGCGGAAAGGCGCTTAATTTTTACTATACAATCAGGTTTGAATCCACATTGCACATTTTTTGCTGAGCAATGTGCCCGGCGGGCCGCTTTCAATGCGTACCAGCAGGATTTGCCGGAGGCCGGCTTTGCAAGTCAGCCCGCAATACCCTAGTTTTTATCACTGTTATATGTATTATCCGAATTATTACTATCACGTTTTGATTCACATATTGAAATGTTTTACAATTCTGATCCAATACCGAAGGCAAGGCATTATTGCAGAAAATGAACAAAAAAGAAAAACAAAAACCCTGAAGGGGTGGCATTACGTTTATAATATCGCCCCTTCGGAGTTCTGTGGCTAGATTCTGCAATAATATCGCCCTTTCAGTTTTTTTTATGGAATTTGGTTCTGAAAAATTTTTTGATGTGGGAAGGGCAAAACAAAAGCCTACCCGCTCTGCCCTGTCTACCCTGTTTAGCCTTTGCCTGCGCGCAGTAGCTTATCCTTAAGAAAAGGAATTTTTTTTAAGAAAAGGTATGAACCTATTGCTTATGCTTTAGTTATTAGCTTTCCTTTTTAAGTCAACCTTGTTTATGGAATTCGAAGCAAAACTAAAGCGAAACCGGAGGTTTCGAATTCCAATGTCCATGGTGGCAACCATGGTGGGTAGAACGCTAAGCTTTGCAACACCGGAGGTGTTGAAAGAGGATTGACTATAAAATTGTATCCTGGAGAAAGACAAAGGCCTGTAATTGTTTGCATTACAGGCCTTTTTCTTTTGTTCACGTGATCCAGCTGGGATTCGAACCCAGGACCCCATCCTTAAAAGGGATGTGCTCTACCTGCTGAGCTACTGAATCGGGTTCCGTTTTTCGGGGTGCAAATGTATAAACAATATTCAAATTTAAAAATTTTTTCTGGGGGGATGACAAAAATCATCTCCTATTTTTGTTGTTACAATCATAACATAAAATCTTTTTATGGTATATTTGACCCCCGATTTTAAAACCATTTTTCATGGACAACCGACTGCAGGAACTTACGGAAAAGATTTACAGAGAAGGCCTTGAGAAGGGCAATCAGGAAGCAGAGAAGATCATTTCGGCTGCCAAAGCCCAGGCAGAAGAGATTATAAAAAAGGCCAGGGCCGAAGAAAGCCGCATTCTTGAAGAAGCCAAAAAAGCTTCCGCTGAAATGCGCGAAAATACTATGGCCGAGCTTCGGCTTTCCATGCGGCAGGCAATGAACAACCTGCGACAGGAAATTACTGACCTGATCAGCAAAAAGGTTACCTCCCAGGCTGTCAAAGGAATTCCCGACGACCCGGCCTTTATCCGCGACATTCTTCTGGCCGTTGCCGCCAACTGGTCGCCCGATAAATCCGGACGAACCGACCTGGTTGTTCTTTTGCCGGCATCACGCGAAAAAGAACTGCGTGAATATTTCCTCTCCAAAGCGACCGACCTGCTTAAGAAAGGACTGGAACTGAAATTCGACGAAAACCTCACATCAGGGTTTGAAATTACCCCGGCCGACGGATCCTTCCGGATCAGCTTTACCGATGAAGTATTTGAGAACTTCCTGCGGGATTATCTCAAGCCAAGGTTAATGGATTATTTATTTGAGAAATAGGACATGTTCCGGCGAGAATACCACTGTTTCGTTGCAGGACTGCCCGATTTGCTGTTTGACGAAGGAAAGATTACCCAGACCCTGGAAACCTTCCGGCAGGAATTGAAGGAAGAACTGCACCCCGCTGATTACCGGCTGGTTCATATGGTTTTTCTTCCGTACGACCATCAGAACCTGATCCGCTTCCTGAAAGACGGCTCAGACGATTTTGATGTACTCGGAAACTATGCGCCCGAAGATTTTGCCGCCGAGGTACAAAACCTGGATGCCATCATCCCGGAACCTTCGCGTATTGAACCCTACCTTGCCAGCCTGATCAGGCGCTGGTACGATGAAAATACCGACCGGTCACAGCTCGACCCGGAGCGGATGCTTCTGGAAGGGTATTACGCCATGATGGCTGAAGCGCCCAACGATTTTCTGCAGAAATGGTCGGCTTTTGACCTGACCCTTCGGAACATTGTAACGGCAGTGAATTGCCGGCGCTTCGGAAGGGAAATCGCCCCGGAGCTGATCGGCGATAATCCCGTTAACAGTCAGCTTGTGCGCAACCCGGCCCGCGATTTTGGCCTGGCTTCCGAACTGGACCAGATTGAAAAAATCCTGCAGATTTGTGAATTGCCCGACCTGCTGGAAAGAGAGAAAAAACTGGATTGGCTCCGCTGGGAATTTATCGACGAGGCCGTTTTCTTCCACTATTTTGATATAGAGAAGATCCTTGGCTACCTGCTCCGGTTAATGATCGCCCTGCGCTGGTTCCGCCTTGAACGACCCGCCGGCGAAAGCCTGTTCCGCGAATTGCTGGAAAAGATGGAAAAATCATATCAGTTGCCCGATGAATTTCACCGTAAAAAATAACCGATAGAATCAGATATGTTGACGCAAGGAAATGTTACCGGAATTATTGCAAACCTGGTCATTGTCAAAACCCATGGCCCTGTTGCGCAGAACGAAATCTGCTATATTAACCTGGACGGGGTTTTGCTGATGGCCGAAGTCATTAAGGTCATCGGCGACCTGGCCTATGTGCAGGTTTTCGAAAGCACACGCAATCTGAAAGTGGGCGCTCCGGTCGAATTTCAGGGTCATATGCTGGAAGTTACCCTGGGACCCGGCATTCTGTCGAAAAACTATGACGGACTGCAGAACGACCTGAACAAAATGACCGGCGTGTTTCTTCAGCGCGGAGAATATACCCCGGCCCTTGATGAGGGAACTATCTACCATTATGTTCCTCTGGCCAGGGTAGGGCAGACCGTACGTGCCGGCGACTGGATCGGGGAGGTAAGAGAAAACTGGATTCCCCACAAAATTATGGTCCCTTTCAAATTTCAGGGAACTTACAAGGTGAAGGAATTGCGCCCTGAGGGCGATTACCGCATCAGTGAAACCGTTGCCGTACTGGTCGACAGCGAAAACAAGGAACATCCGGTTACCATGGTGCAGAAGTGGCCGGTGAAAATCCCCATCAAGGCCTATCGCGAAAAACCAAGACCCTTCAAACTGATGGAAACAGGGATACGGGTAATTGATACCCTGTACCCGATTGTGGAAGGAGGTACCGGATTCATTCCCGGTCCGTTTGGTTGCGGAAAAACCGTGCTTCAGCACGCCTTGTCAAAACAGGCCGAAGCCGACATGGTCATTGTTGCCGCCTGCGGTGAGCGTGCCAATGAGGTGGTGGAACTGTTTACCGAGTTTCCTGAGCTGGAAGACCCCCGTACAGGAAGAAAACTGATGGAACGTACCACCATCATTGCCAATACATCCAATATGCCGGTGGCGGCCAGGGAAGCTTCGGTTTATACCGCCATGACCATTGCAGAATATTACCGCTCCATGGGCCTGCGGATCCTGCTGCTGGCCGACTCAACCTCCCGCTGGGCACAGGCACTGCGCGAAATGTCGAACCGAATGGAAGAACTTCCGGGTCCGGATGCCTTCCCGATGGACCTGCCGGCCATTATTTCCAACTTCTATGCCCGTGCAGGCTTTGTGTATCTGAACAACGGCGAAACCGGTTCCATTACCTTTATTGGTACGGTTTCTCCTGCCGGTGGGAACCTCAAAGAGCCGGTAACGGAATCTACCAAGAAGGCAGCACGCTGTTTCTATGCCCTCTCACAGCAGAGGGCCGATAGCAAACGGTATCCGGCCATTGACCCTCTGGAAAGCTATTCCAAGTACCTCGAATATGAAGAGGTGCAGGAATACCTCAAACACCATATTGCAGAAAACTGGCTTTCCAATGTGCTTCTGGCCCGCGATATTCTCCAGCGCGGAAGGGAAGTGGCTGAACAGATCAACATCCTCGGCGACGATGGTGTACCCATTGATTACCACGAGAAATTCTGGAAAGCCGAAGTTGTTGACTTTATAATCCTTCAGCAGGATGCGTTTGACAGGATCGACCAGTCAACCCCCCTGCCGCGTCAGGAATATATGCTCAACAAGGTGCTCGAAGTGTACCATACCCGTTTCCAGTTTGAAACATTCGAAGAGGTGGGTACCTTCTTCAAACGGATTATCAACCAGTTTAAGCAGATGAACTATTCCGAGTTCCAGTCGGAACAGTTCAAAAAGTATGAAGAAGAATTGCATGCCATTATCAACGAAAGAAAAATAGCGTGATGGAAAAGAAAGCTTTTCAGAAGATATACACAAAAATCACCCAGATTACCAAGGCAACCTGCAGCCTCCAGGCAACAGGAGTAGGATATGATGAACTGGCCCTGGTGCATGGCCGTCTGGCCCAGGTGGTAAAAATTATCAACGACCAGGTTACATTGCAGGTATTCAGTGGCACCGAAGGCATTCCTACCAATGCCGAAGTGGTATTCATGGGGCATCCTCCTGTGCTGAGGGTGAGCGATGACCTGGCCGGCCGCTTTCTGGATGCCTATGGCGAACCCATCGACGGAGGCGGAGCTGTTCTGGGGCAGGAAAGGCAGATCGGAGGCCCTTCGGTGAACCCGGTGCGGCGCAAACAGCCTTCTGAACTTATTGCCACCGGTATTGCCGGTATCGACCTGAACAATACCCTCGTTACCGGGCAGAAGATCCCCTTCTTTGCTGACCCCGACCAGCCGTTCAATCAGGTAATGGCACTGGTGGCCCTCAGGGCAAAAGCCGATAAGATTGTGCTGGGAGGCATGGGACTTTCCAACGACGACTACCTGTTCTTCCGCAATGTGTTTGAAAATGCAGGAGCACTCGACCGCATCGTGGCCTTTATTAATACCACCGAAAATCCGCCTGTAGAAAGGCTTCTGGTACCCGATATGGCGCTGACTGCCGCCGAGTACTTTGCCGTTGACAAGAAAGAAAAGGTACTGGTTCTGCTGACCGACATGACCCTCTATGCCGACGCCCTTTCGATTGTGTCGAACCGTATGGACCAGATTCCGTCGAAAGACAGTATGCCCGGTTCATTGTACTCCGACCTGGCCAAGATTTACGAAAAAGCGGTTCAGTTCCCCGACGGAGGAAGCATCACCATCGTGGCTGTTACCACACTTTCAGGCGGCGATATCACCCATGCCATACCCGATAATACCGGCTATATTACCGAAGGTCAGCTCTTCCTGCGGCGCGATACCGAAATCGGTAAAGTAATCGTCGACCCCTTCCGGTCGCTGTCGCGTCTGAAACAACTGGTGATTGGAAAACAAACCCGCGAAGACCATCCCCAGGTGATGAATGCGGCTGTTCGTCTGTATGCCGATGCCGCCAATGCACGTACCAAACTGGAAAACGGCTTCGACCTCACCGACTACGACGAACGATGCCTGCGCTTTGCCAGGGAATACTCCGAAAGCCTGCTGGCCATTGATGTGAATGTCGATACCACTACCATGCTCAATATTGCCTGGAACCTCTTCAGCCGGCACTTTACCAAATCGGAAGTGGGTGTTAAAAACGAATTTGTTGAAAAATACTGGCCTAAGAACTGATAAGCAGGAGTTGCCATGGCTATTAAATTTCAGTATAATAAAACGGCACTTCAGGCACTGAACAAGCAGTTGCGCATCAGACAACGTGCACTGCCCACCCTTCAGAACAAGGAATCGGCTTTGAGGATGGAAGTGAAGCGGGCAAAAGACCGGATGCAGCAGCTCGAAAATGAACTGGAAGCACGGATTGCACAATACAACCATATGGCACGGTTGTGGAGCGAGTTTCGCCCCGACCTGATTGCCATAAAGGATGTCCGCCTTTCCATTAAAAAAATTGCCGGCGTTAAGACGCCCGTGCTGGAAGAAATTCTCTTCGAAACCCGTCCCTTTCATCTTTTCAGTCAGCCTTCCTGGTTTCTTGATGGTATTGAAATCCTCAAGGAGCTTGCTTCCATTGCCATCGAAAAGGAATTTTTCCGTTCCAAAATGGAACTCCTCGATTACGCCCGGAAGAAGACGACACAGAAAGTGAACCTGTACGAAAAGGTGCAGATTCCCGGTTATGAGGATGCCATCAGGAAGATTAAGCGCTTTATGGAAGACGAGGAAAACCTGTCCAAATCGGCTCAGAAAATCATTAAGCAACGTCAAATGCAAGTGGAGGTTCAGTCATGATTATTCCCATGCTGAAATATTCGTTCCTGATTTATCACCGGGAATACGATGAGTTCCTGAAAAAACTGCAGGATCTCGGCGTACTGCACATTCACTGGCGGCCAACAGGAGAGGATAATGAGACACTGCGGGAGCTTTTCAGAAAAATGAACCAGCTGGATAAGATCATCCGGTTGCTGAAAAAGAGGCAGCCCGGAGAATCTGCCCCGGTTTCGTTTGAGAATGCCTTTGCTCTGGCCGATGAGATAGCCGCTCTCCTGGAAGAGCGTGATACCATACGGATCAGGAAACAGCAGATTAAGAAAGATACAGACAGTCTGGAACCCTGGGGTGATTTCGACTGGAAATCACTGGAAAGGCTTGCAGAAGCCGGTATTCAAACGGCGTTTTTTATTTGTCCGGCCCGGCGGTTTCAGCCCGAATGGAACGAAAAATACCACATAGCTGAAATCAGCAATGTTAATGGACAGCTTCATTTTGTGGTATTTTACAAACCAGGGGAAGAAATCCTGATTGAAGCCGACCGTCCGCGGCTCCCGCACCGGAGCCTTTCGGAACTGCGCAGGGAAATGGAGATGCTGGAACAACGGGAAGCAGAAATTGAAAAGCGCCTTGATGAGGCCGTGCAGGGTATACCTCTTCTGGAAAAGGCATACCGGGAGATTGCTTCCGAATACCAGTATTATATGGCCCGGCAGGCAGGTACCCCGCAAGCATCCGATAAGGTGGTCGTGCTGGAAGGATACGTTCCGGCAGACCGCGAAAGTAAACTAACCGAATATCTTCAAAGTACCCCGGTTTTCTATTTCCGTGAGGAAGTGGATCCGGCCGACAGGAATGTGCCAATTCTTCTCAGGAACAATAAGTTTGCCCGTTTGTTCGAACCGATCGGCAAGCTGTTCTCCCTGCCGGCATACCATGAACTGGACCTGACGCCGTTTTTTGCACCATTCTTCATGCTCTTTTTCGGTTTCTGTCTGGGTGATGCAGGATACGGACTTCTGATACTCATTGCCGCAACACTTTTTAAGAAACGTCTGAAACCGGAAATGCGCTCGCTGGTTACTCTGGCGCAGTTCCTCGGTGCAGCCACTGTTCTGATGGGAATTGTTACAGGTACCTTTTTCGGCCTCAATCTGCTCGACACAGGATATACCATCACTGCCCATTCTCTTGAGGTTTTCAGGCAGCAGAACATTCCGGCTGAAATTCTGGAGAAAATGACTTCCCTTGTCAACCAGCACTTTTCAGCCAGGGATGAATACATAGCCGCCCTGCAGAATACGCTGGGGCCTGAAGCTCTGGACAAATACAAGGGCATCCTTACGCGGTATGCGGAATCGGATTACCGTTTTATCAATTATTTCCGTTTTATCATGCTCGATTCCATGGGCATTTTCACTCTATCCCTCATTTTGGGTGCCATCCAGATTGTTTTCGGTATGTGCCTCAGAGCGGCCAATCTGATTATCCAGAAAGGGTTCAAATATGCCCTGTCAACCTTCGGATGGATATGGATTATCCTGAGCATTGCCTTTTTTATGCTGGGCAGTAAAGCAGGATGGTTCAGCCAGGAAGCAGTTAAACCTTTTATGTACGCTTGCCTGGGAGCAGGAGCGGTGCTTGTTTTCTTTTTCAATAATCCTGACAAAAACGTTTTTGCACGGGTGGGACTCGGAATCTGGGATTCATACGGAGTGGTAACCGGTATTTTCGGCGATCTGCTTTCCTACATCCGTCTGTTTGCGCTGGCCATGTCAAGTTCTATCCTCGGATTTGTTTTCAACGCCATCTCGTTGCAATTGCTCAATATTCCCTACATCGGATGGCTGTTTTTCATCCTTCTTCTGGCGGCAGGGCATACGCTGAACCTGTTGCTTTCGGCTCTGGGAAGCTTTGTCCATCCCATGCGTCTTACCTTTGTGGAATTTTACAAAAATGCCGGTTTTGCCGGTGGCGGAAAAGAATATAAACCATTTTCAAAATTATCAACTAACACATAATTCTATGAATGCTGTAGTATCAAATGCACCTGTTATTATTGCCTACATTGGTCTGGCACTGATGGTTGGCTTATCAGGAATCGGCAGTTCCATCGGAGTTGTTATGGGTGGCAATGCTACCATTGGGGCCTTGAAAAAAAATCCGGATGCTTTCGGAAGCTATATGTTGCTGAGTGCTCTTCCGGGTACCCAGGGGTTGTATGGGTTTGCCGGTTTTTTCATTATTCTGAATAAGGGAGTAATCACTCCTGAGATGGCTATGGGTACAGCAATTGCCATTCTTGCGGCGGGTCTCGCCCAGGGTTTTGTGTGTCTGATCTCAGCCCTCAAGCAGGGCCAGGTCTGCGCCAACGGTATTGCTGCCATAGGAAGCGGTAACGATGTGTTCGGAAACACCATGATTCTTGCTGTGTTCCCCGAGCTGTATGCTATTATTTCCTTTGCTGCTACCTTCCTTATCAGCGCAAAACTTTGAGAATCTGCAAGGCAGAAAAAGCCGGTATGCAGGGAAATACCTGGATTCCGGCTTTTGTGCTTTTTACCGGCCTGTGCAATACATCAAAAATTCACAATTCCATCAAAACCCTGAGCCCGGAACACAGAAAACCCCGAACCTTTAAAAATAAATCCTGTTGTTTATGAAGCGTGGTTTTGCCTCCGACAACAATGCCCCCGTGCATCCGTTGGTTATGGATGCCCTTCAGAGGGTCAATGAAGGGCATTGCATTGCTTACGGTGACGATCCGTATACCGGACGTGCCGTTGCAAAAATGAAAGAAATCTTTGGCGCTTCGTGTGAGGTCTTTTTTGTCTTTACCGGAACCGCCGCCAACGTGCTGGGTTTAACTGCCGCCACCAGGCCTTTTAATTCCGTTATATGCGCTGAAACGGCCCATATTCATACTGATGAATGTGGAGCTCCCGAACGGTTTACCGGATGCAAAATTCTTTCCATTCCTACCGGAAACGGCAAAATAGCACCCGATCAGGTTGCCAGGTATCTTCACGGATTTGGATTTGAACACCATTCCCAGCCGGGCGTCATTTCCATTACCCAGGCAACGGAAATGGGCACGGTGTATTCCCTGCAGGAGATCAGGGAACTGGCCGATATGGCGCATGCACACGGCCTGATGCTGCATGTCGACGGAGCACGGCTGGCGAATGCGGCTGTTTCGCTTTCCTGCTCTTTCGGAGAGATGATCACCGGCACCGGAGTGGATATCCTGTCATTTGGCGGAACCAAAAACGGCCTTATGTATGGTGAGGCCATTGTATTTCTCAACAGCCGCCTGGCAGAAAATTTCAAATACATCCGGAAACAGGGGATGCAGCTTGCCTCAAAAATGCGGTACATGGCGGCGCAGTTCGATGCTTACCTGACCAATGATTTGTGGAAAAGCCTGGCAGAACATGCCAATTCCATGGCGCAGTTACTGGAAAAGGAAGTGCGGAAAATACCGGGAATCGAAATTACCCAGCCCGTGCAGGCAAACGGTGTTTTTGCCATTGTGCCTCCTGAGGTGATTCCTCTTCTGCAAAAGGAATATTTTTTCTATGTTTGGGATGAAATGCGGTCAGAAGTCAGGTGGATGTGCTCCTGGGATACCACCGAGGAAGACGTGCTCGGCTTTGCTGAAATATTGCGTAAAACAATGGATAGCAGAAAATAAAAACCGCCGTATGCTCCGGATGAATATCCGTCTTTTTTTTCAACATGCCCGCCTCCTGAACGGTAAAGGATTACTGACTGCTTTTTTGATTGCATCTGGTATTTGCTTTCTGGGCGTTTCCTGTACAGGTGACAATGCCTGCAAGCAATCCAGGGATGTTTATCTGGTGGTTTCCTTCCGGACCACCTTTCCCAAAACCGAACATGATACCACACTGCCCGATCTTACCGTGTACGGCCTGACGCGCTCCGATTCCCTGCTGTACGATTCGGCCCGCGTCAGCAAGGTATCGCTGCCGCTGAATCCCTCATCCGATACAACCGGATTTGTTTTTTCATGCAGGAATGCCGCTGATACCTTTATGGTGGTGTGCACGAGGCAACCTCATCTGCTTTCCTATGAGTGTGGTTTTGTAATGTATTACAGGCTGATTCAGGTTTTTTTACGGGGCAACCTGGCTGACTCCCTGCGCATCATACAATCTGATGTAACAACCGATCATGGTACGAATATCCATCTGTATTTTTAGTTTTCTGATTCTTTCCTGCCTGCCTGCAAAAACCCAGAAGGATACACTGCGGCGGGCATGGGTAGGGCTGGATATTCTGCCTTTTGCCAAAAGCATATATGGCAGTAAGGAGAATGCGGTTGAACTTTTCGGCAGTTACCGTATAGGGAAGAACAGGTATGCTGTTGCAGAGGGGGGTATTTCGTCAGCAAAATACGATGGATCCAATTTCAGGTATGCTTCCGCGGGGTGGTTTGCCAGGGGAGGGGTGGATTTTAATGTGCTCGGACGGGACAAGTTTCCGGGCAACGACCAGATTCTTATCGGGTTACGGTATGCTTATTCGTCCATGCATTATCGGGCTGAGGAGGTGCAGATTCCTGCCGGATACTGGCCGGCCATGGCAACCGAGATCAGTCAGGTTTCATTTGGGAGTCACTGGCTGGAGGCCAGGGCGGGGATCCGTGCGGAGGTGTTTCCGCATTTCTTTATTGGCTGGTCGGTGGCAGGACGTGTGCTTCTGTATTCGGGTCATCCGGAGTCTATGGAACCCTATGTAATACCGGGCTTCGGTAATGGAACCCGAAAGGCAAATGCGGGTTTCGGGTATTTCGTTTGTCTGAATTTTTAAACAAAACGCTTTTTGTTAATTTCGTACCACATTCCAAACAATGAAAAGCCTATGTTCGTCAACTGTGTTTATGTTCACGTGAAGCAGGAACATCTTCCTGAATTCATTGAAATAACTAGAAAAAATCATGAGGGATCCAGAACGGAACCCGGCAACCTTCGTTTTGATGTATTGCAACAGTTTGATGATCCCACCAGGTTTCTCCTTTACGAAGTGTGGGATACCGAAGAAGCCGCAGCAGCTCACAAAAATACCCCACATTATCAGGGATGGAAGGCCGCTGTGGAAAACTGGATGGAATCTCCGCGCAAAGGCGTAAAACACAGGGTAATTTGCCCATCAGACCGTTCAAAATGGTAAAACCGTTTCAGATAGCCAGAATACCTTTTCTGACCTTTGGTCCCGGGAGCCGAAAAAAGGTTGTTTCCCTTACCGGCCGGTTCGGAAAGAATGTTTTGCTTGTCACCGGTTCCGCATCCCTACGTCGCTCAGGCTTTCTGGACGAAATGGAAACTGCATTGACAAAGGAAGGCTTTCACCTTGCCCATTATTCTGTGAAAGGGGAGCCCTCACCCTCTTTGATTGACCAGATTGTTCATGACAACATTCCCTTCCGCCCGGAGGTTGTGGTAGCTATCGGGGGAGGCAGTGTTCTGGATACCGGAAAAGCAATATCAGCAATGCTTCCCATAGGAGAAACGGTGATGCATTATCTCGAAGGAGTGGGCACAAAACAGCATCCCGGTACAAAAATACCCTTCATTGCAATGCCCACCACAGCAGGTACCGGTAGCGAAGCCACCAAAAATGCCGTCCTTTCTGAAGTGGGAGAAAAAGGGTTCAAGAAATCCTTGCGCCACGACAATTTTGTTCCCGATGCCGCCCTGCTGGACCCGGAATTAACCTATGATTGTCCGCCGGAAATAACCGCCGCTTCGGGAATGGATTGCCTCACCCAGCTCATCGAATCCTATGTTTCCTTGGCAGCCAATCCGTTTACCGATGCTCTTGCCCTGCCGGCTATACGGGATGTGTTTCATTACCTGCCGGAGGTTTACCGCCAACCCCGTTCCGAAGAGGGGAGAAGTGCCATGTTGTATGCGGCCTATATTTCGGGCATTACACTTGCCAATGCCGGGCTGGGGACTGTTCATGGCATTGCCTCCGCACTGGGAGGTCTGGCGCTGATACCCCACGGAATTCTCTGTGGTACCATCATGGCTGAGGCAAACCGGATTACCATCAGCAAATTGCTGGAAAACGCACCGGAGTCCATAGCAATGAAGAAGTACATTCAGCTGGCAGAGCTAATTTCCGGAGAGCAGAACATTTCCCCCCGGCGCTGTGCCGAAATTTTGCCGGAATTTCTGGACAACCTGACTTCATCATTACAATTGCCACGGCTCAGTGCACTCGGCATTACAAAAGAGATCCTGGTTTCGTCAGCCAAAAGTACGGAGAACAAGAACAATCCTGTACCTCTTTCAGAGAATGAAATCAGCGAACTTCTTTTGAAGAGGTTTTGAAATTTTTTTGTACTATTTTTACACTAAAATATCTTTTAATCTTAAATTGCATGACCCTGGAACAAAAATATCAAACACTGCAGAACATTCTGAAAGATATGGGCAGTGTTGCCGTGGCCTATTCCGGAGGCGTGGACAGTACTTTTCTGCTGAAAGCTGCGTTTGATGTTTTAAACAACGATGCCATAGGCATTCTGGCCGTCAGTCCAAGTTTTCCTTCGAGGGAATATCAGCGGGCAGTTGAAACGGCCGAAATGATAGGAGCGAGACTGGAGATTATCCATACAAATGAAATGGACAATCCTGATTACACCAGCAATCCTGTAAACCGATGCTATTTTTGCAAAAGCGAACTTTTTGAACGCATAGCGGAGATAGCGGCATCGGGGAAGTACCGAAATATGGTGGACGGCTCCAATATGGATGACCTGTCGGATTACAGGCCAGGCCTAAAGGCAATACGCGAAAAGGGAGTGAGAAGTCCTTTACAGGAAGCCGGCCTTACCAAAGCTGAAATCAGGGAGCTTTCACGTTCCCTGGGTTTACCTACCTGGGATAAAGATGCACTGGCCTGTTTGTCGAGCCGTTTCCCTTTTGGCGAAAAAATTGAACTATGGAAACTGAAGATGGTGGATCAGGCTGAAACCTATCTTTCCAGCCTCGGGTTTCATAATATCCGGGCAAGGCATAGCGGAAAATCGGTAAAAATCGAAGTTGATCCTTCGGAAGTTGACCGTTTGCTGAGCCCGGAAATTCGCATTCCGCTGTTGCAGTTCTTCAAAGAAATAGGGTATACCACCATATCGGTTGACCTTGAAGGCTATCAGCCCGGAAAACTGAGCAAATCGCATAAAAAAGAATACCATGAAACTAACTGATAAGAAATGCCTGCCCTGCGAGGGAGGTATGCCGCCTCTTGCCTCTTCCGAAATTTCCCGTCTGAAGGCTGAAATCTCTCCCGGTTGGGAAGTTGTTAACCAGCATCATCTGGTTAAAACGTTTTATTTTGTGAACTTTCGCCACACCTTTGATTTTGTGACAAAGCTTGCTGAACTGGCAGAAACCGAAGGGCATCATCCGGTAATCCATATTTCCTATGATAAGGCCGTGGTGGAAATCTGGACCCATGCCATTGATGGCCTTTCAGAAAATGATTTTATTCTTGCTGCCAAAACGGATCTGCTCCTCAGTAAATAAATGTTTAAACTATTGGTTACCTGTTAGTTGTGAGCAAAATACCGATTTGTTTCAGCTTGTCCCGGCGGGATTATCAACACAATGAACAGTTAATTGTTAAAAATCATTTGATTTTTTCAAAAAAAAAACTGAATTTTGCGCCTGCATTTGAAAAAGGGTATAATCATGTCACAAGTTTGCCAGATTACAGGAAAGAAGAAGATGGTAGGGAACAATGTTTCTCACTCCAGGCGCAGGACCAAAAGAGTATTTAAACCCAATCTTCTCACCAAGCGTTTCTTTCTCGAAGATGAGAACCGCTGGATAACGCTGAAGGTTTCTGCTGCCGGCATGCGTGTAATTGCCAAGAAGGGTCTGCGTGCAGCGCTTGAGGATGCACGTGCCAAAGGTTTTATTGACACAATTTAAACGAATTACGATATGGCGAAGAAAGGAAACAGGGTTCAGGTCATTCTCGAATGCACCGAACATAAAGATAGCGGATTACCCGGCATTTCGAGGTATATTACTACCAAGAACAGGAAGAACACCCCTGATCGCCTCGAACTGAAGAAGTACAATCCGATTCTGAAAAAGTATACTATTCACAGGGAAATCAAATAACTGATACACTATGGCAAAGAAAGTTGTTGCTACGCTGAAGACCGGTTCCGGTAAGGAATATACCCGGGTTATCAAAATGGTAAAATCGCCCGACGGACAGTATTCCTTCAGGGAAGAAATTGTCCATAAGGAACACGTAAAAGATTTTTTTGCATCCAAATAACTGATATTCACATTGCAGAAAAGGCTTTCTTTGGCAAAAGAAAGCTTTTTTTGTCTCATATCACCGGGTATGATTTTTTTCAGCAGAGAGAGGAAAGAGTCGCTCGTAAGGGGGCTCGACAAAACCAGGGAATCTCTTTTTCAGCGGATTGCCAGGGCAATTACCGGTAAATCGCATATTGACGACGAAGTACTGGCCAACCTTGAAGAAGTGCTCATCGCCTCGGATGTGGGAGTAGATACCACCATCCGCATCATCCGAAGGCTGGAAGAGAGGGTGGCCCGTGAGAAGATTTCCGGCATTGATGAACTGAACCGCATTCTCATGGAAGAAACAGTAGCCCTGCTTGCCGAGAATCCGGCGGGCAGTGTAACGGATTTTGCTTCTCCGCTTCCTTCCGTTCCCTATGTGATTATGGTGGTGGGTGTGAACGGGGTAGGGAAGACCACAACCATCGGGAAACTGGCCTGGCATTATACCCGGGCAGGGAAAAAAGTATTACTTGGTGCAGCCGATACCTTCAGGGCGGCAGCCATCGACCAGCTTGCCATCTGGGCCGAGCGGTCGGGAGCGGAACTCATCCGTCAGCAAATGGGCGCTGACCCCGCTTCTGTGGCCTTCGACGCATTGAATGCGGCAAAAGCCCGGGGAGCCGATCTGGTCATTGTCGATACGGCAGGGCGTTTGCACAACAAAATTAACCTCATGAACGAACTTTCGAAGGTCAGGAAGGTCATGCAGAAAGTTATCCCTGACGCTCCGCACGAGGTGCTTCTGGTTCTTGACGGTTCAACAGGCCAGAACGCCTTCGAACAGGCAAAAGAGTTTACCAGGGCTACCGAAGTGACGGGAATCTGCATTACCAAACTCGACGGAACTGCCAGGGGAGGTGTGGTAATCGGCATTTCTGACCAGTTTAAAATACCGGTTAAATTTATCGGGGTAGGTGAAAAAATTGAAGACCTGCAGGTTTTCGACCGAGTAGAATTTGTGCAGTCGCTCTTTGAACCAAAAAAATAATGAAAACCAATCCGCTGCGGTCTTCCGGCATAAACATCGTTACCCTCGGATGTGCGAAAAACATAGTTGATTCCGAGCATCTTGCAGCCCGCCTGCGCGCAAATCAAATCCATGTTCAATACGATGCCGACCTGGATGCCCTGCCCAATCTGATTATCAATACCTGCGGATTCATCAATGATGCCAAACAGGAAAGCATAGATGTCATATTACGTGCCATCCGTGCCAAAGAGCAGGGAAAAATCCGCCGGCTTGTTGTAATGGGCTGTTTGTCGGAACGGTACCGAAAAGAACTGGAGCAGGAAATCCCTGAAGTAGATGAATACTTTGGCGTCAATAATGTAACTGATATTATCCGCTACTTTGGTCTGGATCTTCAGAGGGAGCTGACAGGAGGGGAGAGATATCTCCACAATCCAGCTCATTATGCCTGGCTGAAAATTTCGGAGGGATGCGACAGGCGATGTGCTTTCTGTGCCATTCCGGCGATTCGTGGCAAGCATACATCGGTACCGATAGAAAACCTGCTGAAGGAAGCCCGCTTTATGGCATCGGAAGGAATGAAGGAACTGATCCTGATCGCCCAGGACCTGAGTTCGTACGGAGTGGATTTATACGGACGAAAAGAATTACCGGCACTTCTGGAAAAACTGACGGAAATTGACGGAATTCAATGGATAAGACTGCACTACCTGTATCCGGCAGGATTTCCGAAGCGGATTGTTCCGGTAATCAGGAATCATGAAAAAATCTGCCGTTATCTTGACCTTCCCGTTCAGCATATCAGCGACACAGTGCTGCGGAGGATGCGGAGGGGAACCAGCGGAAAAGCCATCCGTAACCTGATCGGTTATCTCCGGCATGAAATACCGGATCTTACCCTGCGCACCACTCTGATTGTAGGTCATCCCGGGGAAGGAGAAAAGGAATTTTCCGAGCTGGAAGCTTTTGTGCGGGAAGTAAGGTTTGAAAGGCTGGGCGTATTTTCCTATTCACACGAAGAAGGAACCTATGGCGGTATCCATTATGCAGATGAAGTTCCCGGGGAGGTAAAACAGGAACGTCTGCAGAGGATTATGGAAATTCAGAGGGATATCAGCACGGAGAAAAATCAGGCCATGATCGGCAAAAAAATTACTGTTCTGATTGACAGAAAGGAAGAAAACGGATACATTGGCCGGACAGCAGGAGATTCACCAGAGATTGACAATGAAGTATTTGTTGTTTCGGAGCAAAAGCTGATGCCCGGAAGTTTTGTTCCGGTTCTCATTACCGGTGAGGATGCCTATGACCTGGAAGCAGTTTTGGTGGATGGGTCAAATCCTTTGCAAGGCCGGAGGCGTTGAAGAAACCTACGCTATTAAACGCCTTCGCTTTCCTGTTTTCCGGCTCCCTCCCTGATTTCTGAGGTTTCGCCCACATGGACGGTAATATCAAGCTCGTCCTTGTCCTTGGTATAGCTGACAAAAATCGTATCTCCCTCCCTGATGACGGCTTTGATAATAACCTCGGCCATCGGGTCTTCGAGGTATTTCTGGATAGCGCGTTTCAGAGGGCGGGCGCCGAACTGGATGTCGTATCCTTTCTCAATCAGAAAGTCCTTGGCTTCGTCGGCAACTTTAACCTTGTACCCCAGCTGATTGATACGCTCATAGAGGCCGGCCAGTTCAATATCGATGATTTTGTAAATATCCTCTTTGGTAAGCGTATTGAAAAGCACCACATCATCCACCCTGTTAAGGAATTCAGGGGCAAAGGTTTTCCGCAGAGCACTCTGGATGACGCCTTTGGCATATTCGTTCATTTTGGCCGCATTGTTGGAAGTGCTGAATCCTATGCCCTGTCCGAAATCTTTCAGCTGGCGCGTACCGATGTTGGACGTCATGATAATAATGGTATTCTTGAAGTCCACGCGCCTGCCCAGGCTGTCGGTAAGCTGTCCGTCGTCGAGCACCTGCAGGAGGATATGAAATACGTCGGGATGGGCTTTTTCAATTTCATCCAGAAGGACTACCGAATAAGGTTTACGGCGCACTTTTTCAGTAAGCTGTCCGCCTTCTTCGTACCCTACATATCCCGGAGGAGCTCCTACCAGGCGGCTGACGGAGAACTTCTCCATGTACTCGCTCATGTCGATCCGGATCAGGTTATCCACCGAATCGAACAGGTATTTGGCAAGGACCTTGGCAAGCTGTGTTTTCCCTACGCCGGTAGGGCCAAGGAAGATGAAACTTCCGATGGGCTTATTGGGGTCTTTCAGTCCGGCCCGGTTTCTCTGAATAGCCTTGACAACCTTGGCAATGGCTTCATCCTGCCCAACCACTTTTCCCCTGAGTTCTTCCGCCATATGCAGGAGCCGGGTACCTTCCGTCTGGGCAATGCGCTGAACCGGCACACCGGTCATCATTGCCACCACTTCGGCCACCTTATCGGCATCAACGATTTCTTTGTTTTTGCTCAGTTCTTTTTCCCATTTCTGTTTTTCTGTCTCGAGTTCCTCGAGCAGTTGTTTTTCCTTATCCCGGAAACTGGCAGCCTTTTCAAAGTTCTGGTTTTTTACTGCCTTGATTTTTTCCTTTTTGGTTTCTTCAATAATTTTCTCGAGGTGAAGAATTTTCTCGGGTACCCTGATATTGGAAATATGTACGCGTGAACCGGCTTCATCCAGGGCATCGATAGCCTTATCGGGCAGGTGGCGGTCGCTGATATAGCGCATGGTAAGCTTCACACAGGCTTCGATGGCTTCGGGCGTATAAATGACATTATGATGTTCTTCGTAACGCTCCTTGATATTGTTAAGGATCTCGATGGTTTCCTCGTACGAAGTAGGTTCCACCAGAACCTTCTGGAATCTTCGTTCGAGGGCTCCGTCCTTTTCGATATACTGCCGGTATTCATCCAGGGTAGTAGCTCCGATGCACTGGATTTCACCGCGTGCAAGGGCCGGTTTGAGCATGTTGGCGGCATCGAGCGAACCGGAAGCGCCGCCCGCACCAACAATGGTATGGATTTCGTCAATAAACAGAATGACATTGGGTGTTTTCTGAAGCTCATTCAGGATGGCTTTCATACGTTCCTCAAACTGTCCCCTGTACTTGGTGCCGGCAACGATAGAAGCCAGGTCAAGGGTTACCACTCTTTTCCCGAAGAGTACACGCGAGACTTTCCGTTTGACAATGCGCAGGGCAAGTCCTTCAACGATAGCCGATTTTCCCACTCCCGGTTCACCGATGAGTACCGGGTTGTTTTTCTTTCTGCGGCTCAGTATCTGTGCCAGCCGTTCAATTTCCCTTTCACGGCCAACAATGGGGTCAAGTTTGTTTTCTTCTGCGGCTTTGGTCAGATCCACCCCGAAATTATCGAGAACCGGAGTTTCGGAGGAAGATTTTGATGAACTTCCCGGCCCCGGACGTGAGGTACCAAACGGAGTCCGTTCGTCGTCGTCATCATTGGAAAAATCGGAACTGGCTTCAATTTGCAGATGCTGCAGCTCTTCACGGGCATTGTCGTAGAAGATATCCATTTCGTTCATGATGCGGGTGGCCAGGCCATCTTCATCTTTGAGAATGGCCAGTAAAAGGTGCCCCGTGTCAATTGTCTTGTTGTTCAATGCCTTGGCTTCGAGGTATATCAGCTTAAGAATGCGCTCTGAGGATTTCAGCAGGGGAAGATTTTCTGCTTCACCGGTTTGCAAGGGGCGTTCCGACTGAATTTTCTTTTCAATGGCCTTTCTGAGCTCGAACAAATCGGCTCCCAGGTTGATCAGAACCTCAATAGCCATCCCTTCTCCGTCGCGCAGAATGCCCAGCACCAGGTGCTCAGGGCCTATATAATTGTTTCCCAGGCGGATGGCTTCTTCCCTGCTGTAGTTCAGTACATCTTTAATACGTTGTGAAAATTTAGAATCCATATTTACTCCTTCGTGTCATCAAAGATATGCAAAGATAGCTAAAATTGAGGACGATTTTTAAACATATCGTGTTAATAATAAACAATTAATCGCTGAAAAAGCTCACGGAATTTCATTATCTTCGTGCCGCCAAACAGGAATTTGTGATTCTTCATGATGGTTGGCAAAAGACCGGAAAAAAACCGGCAAAGGATAAAACGGATTACACCGGATGAGTGATCAATAAGTCTGGTATGGGCTGTTTCCTGTTCAGTTACAGGGGAGGGCTCACCGGGAAAACAAAAATATGTATAGGAAGCAATGAGTGAAGGCGAAAAAATTATCAGAGTTAACATTGAAGAGGAAATGAAGACCGCCTACATCGATTATTCGATGTCGGTTATCGTATCGCGTGCTCTTCCTGACGTTCGTGACGGGCTGAAACCGGTTCACCGAAGGGTTCTGTATGGAATGTCTGAACTGGGGCTGTTTTCCAACCGGCCCTATAAGAAATCGGCACGTATAGTAGGGGAGGTGCTCGGTAAATACCATCCCCACGGTGATTCATCGGTATATGATGCCATGGTGCGCATGGCCCAGCCATGGTCGCTTCGTTATCCCCTGGTTGACGGGCAGGGCAACTTTGGCAGTGTGGATGGCGACAGTCCGGCAGCCATGAGATATACAGAGGCCCGGTTGCAGAAAATTGCCGAAGAAACCCTTGCTGACATTGATAAAAATACGGTCGATTTTCAGCTCAACTTTGATGATTCACTGGAGGAGCCAACAGTTCTTCCTACCCGGTTACCGGTTCTTCTGGTGAACGGGGCTTCAGGGATTGCTGTAGGGATGGCTACCAATATGCCTCCCCATAATCTGCGCGAAGTGGTGGATGCTATTGTGGCATATATCGACAACAATGATATTACCACCGACGAGCTGATGCAGCATATTAAAGGGCCTGATTTTCCGACCGGCGGCATTATTATCGGCCGCAGGGGAATCAGGGAAGCTTACGAAACCGGTCGTGGGAAAATAACCATACGGGCCCGCACCGAAATCGAAACGACCCATAGCGGAAGGGCCAGGATTGTGGTAACCGAAATACCCTATCTGGTGAACAAGGCAGAACTGATTCAGAAAACGGCTGCCCTTATCAATGAAAAGAAAATTGAAGGAATATCGTATATAAACGATGAGTCTGACCGGAACGGGCTTCGTATTGTTATCATCCTGAAAAAGGAAGCGGTGGCCAATGTTGTTCTGAATAACCTGTTGAAGTACACACAGTTGCAGACAGCTTTCAATGTCAACAACATTGCTCTGGTCAACGGTCGCCCGCGGTTGCTGAACCTTAAACAGCTAATCGGATATTTTGTCAAGCACCGGCATGATGTGGTTGTCAGGCGTTCGCAATTCGAACTCGATCAGGCCGAAAAGAAGAAACATATACTCGAAGGATTGCTGATTGCCCTCGACCACCTCGATGAAGTAATCCAGCTGATTCGCTCATCGGCCACGCCTGACATTGCGCGCGACGGACTGATGACCCAGTTCGGCCTCAGTGAAGCCCAGGCGAAAGCCATTCTTGAACTTCGCCTCCAGCGCCTGACTGGTCTGGAACGCGATAAAATCCGTGAAGAACACAATGAGCTTGTAAAACTGATTACCTACTTGCAGAGAGTGTTAAGTGAAGAGCCTTTGCGGATGCAGATTATCAAGGATGAGTTGCTTGAACTGAAGGAAAAATATGGGGATGACCGGAGGACTGAGATAACGCACGATGCCGATGAATTCAATCCCGAAGATTTCATCGCCAACGAACCTGTGGTGATTACCCTGACGCACATGGGATACATCAAACGTACATCCCTGACCGAATTCCGTACGCAGAGCAGGGGAGGGAAGGGCAGTAAAGGAAGCGATACGAGGGAGGAAGATTTCGTGGAATACCTCTTCAGTGCCACAACACACAATACCATGCTCTTCTTTACCGAAAAGGGCCGTTGTTTCTGGCTGAAAGTGTATGATATTCCCGAAGGGTCCAGATCGTCCAAAGGGAGGGCCATTCAGAATCTGATCCTTATTGAACCCGACGATAAAATCAAGGCGTGCATTAATGTGAAAACGCTGGAAGATGAATCCTATGTAAAAAGCCATTATATTGTTCTGGCAACGCGAATGGGAACCATAAAAAAGACCACCCTTGAAGCTTATTCACATCCCCGCCAGACAGGTATCAATGCAATCAATATCAGGGAAGGGGATGTGCTGATCGATGCCCAGTTGACCAGCGGAAACCATGATATTCTCCTGGCGGTCCGTTCCGGCCTTGCCATTCGTTTTAACGAACAGAAAGTCAGGCCTGTAGGACGCAATGCCTCCGGAGTAAGGGGCATTAAAATTGGTCCGGATGATGAAGTAGTGGGAATGGTGTGTACAAAACAATCGGATGTTGATATTCTGGTGGTTTCAGAAAAAGGCTACGGCAAACGCTCAGCGCTCGAAGATTACCGCATTACAAACCGGGGCGGCAAAGGGGTCAAGACGATGAAAATCACTTCAAAAACTGGACCTCTGGTTGCCATTAAGAAAGTTACCGATGAAAAAGATTTAATGATTATTAACAAATCCGGTTTAACCATTCGCCTTGCCGTTGCCGATCTTCGTGTCATGGGCAGGGCAACCCAGGGCGTGCGGCTGATCAACCTTAAAGAAGGGGAAAGCGTGGCGGCCGTGGCTGTTGTTCCCAAGAGTGAAGAAGAATTGCCGCAACCCGACCTGCCGGAGGACGGAAGCCCGGTATTGAACTGATTTTTTGATACTTTTTTGATTTTGGTTACAGGATTTGTATTTTTGGCGAGATTTTTGAACAGAAATTTATAAACAAAACCAACATTACAATTTGAATACAATATGAAACGATTTGTCCTTCTGACGATTGCGGTTATTACCGGCCTGACACTCAGGGCACAAATGACTGCTCCTACGGTAAATTACGGCGCCTATGAGAAGAAAGTTCAGAAAAGCGACGCCGACATCCAGGATCCTAAAAAATCTGAAAATCCAAAAACATGGATTAGCAGGGGGTCTCTCTTTCAGGAGATTTACGAGCTGAACAACATCAAATTCCTTCAGAAAGGTGCTGATGAAAAGCAGATACAGCTCATTTTCTTTAATCCGCAGAAAAAAGAAACCCTGCAGTTTCCCAACGGGATTGTTCAGGAAAAACTGATTTATGACGGAATAACCCTGATTTTCGAAAACGGTAAGCTGGTCGACTGGGATGAAACCAAAACCGTGACCGATAAACCTCTTGACAAGGCATTTGATGCCTATGCAAAAGCCCAGGAACTTGACAAGGAGAATAAATTTACCAAAGCATTGAAAAAGAACCTCGAAGAGTTGAAGAACCAGTATCTGCGCGACGGTTCTTATATGTACGACAAGGGCATGAGGGCTGAAGAAGCCGGTGAATCTGAAAAGGCAAAGGAATATTTCCAGAATTCCTATCACGATTTTGCCGCGATGCTAAAGATCAATGAAATTCCGGCTATGGGCAATGTAAAGGATACATCCATTATGTATTACACAGGAGTTGCTGCCAGGAAAGCAGGCAGACCCGATAACGCCATTGTCTATTTTGAACAGGCCAGGGCACTGAACTACAATGAGCCTCTTTTATACGAGCTTCTGGCTAATTCCTATGCCGAAACGGGTCAGGACGACAAAGCCATTGAAGTACTCAAGGAAGGATTTCAGCGTTTCCGTGATAACAATCGTATAGTTATCGCCCTTATTAACAACTATCTGAAGAAAGGCGATTCCCAGGCCGCCCTTGATTACCTGGCTATAGCCAAGCAACAGGATCCCAATAACAAAACCTTCTATTTTGCCGAAGGAACGCTGTATGATAAGCTGGGAAAAGTTGAGGAAGCAAAGGCTGCCTATCAGAAGGCGCTGGAAATCGACCCCAATTACTACGATGCTATTTTTAATTTCGGTGTGTTATATTATACCCAGGCTAAGAAACTGATCGATGAAGCAGCTTTTGAGAAAGATCCTACTGAATCAGCCAGGAAGGAGGAAATTGCTTTGAAAGAACTGGCAAAATGTGTTCCGTATCTGGAAAAAGCCCTCGAACTTCAGCCAAACGACCGGAATATCCTGGAAACCTTGCAACCAATTTATTACAAGTTGAAGATGATGGATAAATATGAAAAGGTAAAGGAACAGCTCAAGAATATGTAATAAATTATCAAAAAAGGAAAGGCGGTTTGAATTTCAGACCGCCTTTTTTGTTTGAGGCCGGTGAGAAGGTGTTTGCGGGTAAAGATGTTGCAAGGAGAGGAACAGATGAAATTTACATAAAAATAGTATTGTTATTTAACATAATATTAATTATAGGACAAAATAGGTCAATAAATTTCAGCTTCTGGCCAACCTTCTTTTCCATAAAATCTTTGCAGTTTAACCGGCCTGATGTCTGTTCAGACAATCTTCTGGATGATGGTTCCGGATTTTTTTTCTTTCAGAATAAGTTTCCGGGAGCCGTCGGGCATAGTTTCCTTTTTAATCAGCCAGTACGACGCATCATATTCTTCGAGGGAAAGTATGGGTTCAGCCTTTTCTTTGCCGCGCCATGAATGCAGGGTAACCGGTTCCCATTTTTTGCTCCGGGCAGAACGGTAACAGGCATCCATGATTTCATTGACCACGTAACCGTCGTAGAACGTTTCGCGGCAGGAATAATTTCCTTCCCAGGCGGTAAACATATCATTGAACATATCGGTATAACCCAGCTCAACCACTTCGTCACCCACCGGGAATATCCAGCCTTTTTCGGTTTCGGCCTTTTCGGCCACATAGCCTTTTTTCCCGGCGGCAGTAAAGATTTCGAAGCCCGTACGCAGGAAGTTGTTCACCCAGATGGTTCCTTCGGTGCCCATCACCTCATCGCGGAGGTCCATACCACCGCGGAACGACCAGCTGACCTCGAATTGTCCTACAGCTCCGTTTTCATAGCGAATATATCCCAGGGCATTATCTTCGGCCTCAATGGGTTTTACCAGTGTATCGGCCCAGCAAAGTACTTCCACCGGGCGTATATCCTTGCCAATATAGTTTCTGGCAATTTCTATGCAATGGCAGCCCATATCAAGGAGCACGCCGCCGCCCGATATTTCCTTTGTCCAGAACCAGTCGCTGTGGGGTCCGGGATGGGTTTCGCGCGAACGGGCCCAGATGACCTTACCTACGGCGCCATTTTTAACCGCATCAAGAGCCTTCAGTGTTTTTGGCGTATAAACAAGGTCTTCGAGGTAACCATGAAAAACGCCGGCCTTTTCAACTGCTTCCAGCATGGCCAGGGCTTCGTTTGCATTACGGCCCAGCGGTTTGGTGCACAGAACCCCTTTCCCTGCGCGCACCGCCTGCAGCACCGCTTCCTTGTGCAGATGATTCGGCAAGGCAACCACCACTAAGTCAACGGAGGAATCCCCTACGGCTTTTTCCATGCTGGTGGTCCATCTGGGTATCCCATGTTTACGCGCGAAGGCCTTTCCCCGTTCTTCATCTCTCGACCATACGGTTACAACCCGGTCGCGGTTCCGCTTTCCGTGAAGCGAATACGTATAAAAATCACCGATAAATCCGGTGCCTAACATTGCAACGTTTGCCATAGGACTTTTTTTTAGCAAGATAAAGAATCATACCAAAATAACAGGTATAGATAAGCAGATTTTTTCCTAAACTTGTACAGGCAAAATATCCAGTTCCAGAAATTTTTTCAATCTAAAGTACCATGAAAAAATTAATCTATTACATTATATTGAATATTGTAATAAACACATATTCAGTATTTTGTCAGTTTCCTGAATTTAAGTTTTATACCCTTGGAACAACGGATGAACTGTCGGCGCAGACTTCGCTGGCCGATGCAGATAAAGACGGAGACCTGGATTGGATTGTTGGTACGGCCGATACCGTCTGGTGGTTTGAGTACCAGGGACCCGACCACTGGATAAAGCACGTAATTGGCCTTGCACCTGCTACCGAAACAGGCGGCATTGCCCTGGATGTTGACGGGGATGGTCTTGTGGACCAGATTTCGGGCGGAACCTGGTATAAAAATCCCGGAGATCCCAATAAAACGTGGGTCAAATATTCCAGCAAAGCTATACCCGCCCACGAATGCATCAGCGCTGATATCAACAACGACGGCAAACCCGATGTAGTGATGATGAACGATACCAAAGGGATTTACTGGTATGATTTTTCATCGGCTCCCACTAAATCGTGGAAGGGAACCAGGATTGGTGACGGGGTGCGGAGTGGTATTGGCCCGCTTGGGTGCGGAGATTTTGATGAAGACGGAGATCTGGATATTGCACGCACCAACATGTGGTTCGAAAACCAGGATCATGGTTCCCGCTGGGTTCCCCACCTCAGTCTGAAAATGGTGGTTAAGGACCTCATCTTTCCGAATTCTTCAAAAGCATGGGTAATTGATATGGATAAAGACGGGGATCCCGACATAGTGCAGGCTGAGTCGTATGTACCTGATGGCAAAGTAATCTGGAGCGCCAAAATGGACAAACGGGGCAACACATGGTATGTCAACAATGTAGACCTATCGACCCAACAGGAAATACAGTCGCTTGCAGTTGCCGATTTCGACAATGACGGCGATCCCGATATATTCGTCGGAGGAAGCTCACGTACTAAAGATTTCCACAAACGATCGTTCATCTATGAGAATCTTGACGGATTTGGGAAACAATGGAAAAAGCACGAAATCCTGGTCGATCAGGAATCCTTTGATGCACGTGCAGGCGACGTTGACGGCGATGGCGACATCGATATTGTCGGAAAACCCTGGCACGGCACTACCAATTATTATCTGAGAAATATGCTGATGGAATCAAAGCAGGACAAATGAAAACAACAAATCTTCCGGAAGAAATCCGCAACTGGGGATACAGAATTGTTGACCGGATAGCAGATTACTATGAACACATAGAAGAATACCCTGTGAGGTCACAGGTTGAACCGGGCGATCTTCTGAACCGGCTGCCGGTGGAGGCTCCCTTACAGGGAGAATCCCTGGAGCAGATTCTGGAGGACTTTGACAGAATGATTCTGCCGGGTATTACACACTGGCAAAGCCCGAAGTTTTTTGCCTATTTCCCGGCTAATTCGAGCCTACCGTCCTTTCTGGGAGAAATGCTGACCGCCGCTCTCGGTGCCCAGTGCATGAAATGGGAAACCTCGCCTGCCGCGGCTGAACTGGAACAGCGCATGATGGAATGGCTCCGGGATCTTGCAGGGATTCCCTCCTCCTTTGAAGGTGTCATCCAGGACAGCGCCTCTTCGTCTACATTATGTGCCATTCTCACCGCACGGGAAAAATATTCCGACTGGAAGATCAATGCATCGGGGTATACGGGCAAGACGGTTTTCAGAGTGTATTGTTCCGGGGAAGCCCATTCTTCGGTTGAGAAAGCCGTTAAGATAGCCGGAATCGGCAGGGAAAACCTGGTCAGGTTGCCGGTGGATGAAGCCTACCGGCTGGATCCGGCTGCCCTGCAGGAAGCCATTGCAAAAGACAGGGCCATGGGATATACACCCCTTTGTGTAGTAGCCGCCCTGGGAACAACCGGTTCAACTGCCATTGATCCCCTTCCTGAAATTGCTGAAATCTGCCATTCTGAGAACGTCTGGCTTCATGTGGATGCAGCCATGGCCGGTTCTGCCCTGATCCTTCCTGAATACCGCTGGATGATACAGGGCATTGAAAAAGCCGACAGCATCGTATTCAATCCGCACAAATGGCTTTTTACCAATTTCGATTGTTCCGCCTATTTTATAAAGGACAGGTCAGCCCTGGTGAATACTTTTGCCATTCTGCCGGAATACCTCCGTACACGGGTTCAGGGGAAGGTAAATGATTACAGCGACTGGGGCATACCCCTGGGACGAAGATTCCGGGCTTTAAAACTCTGGTTTGTTTTGCGGTATTATGGTCTGGAAGGCCTTCAGCAGCGTCTGCGGGAACATATATCCATGGCGGCATGGTTTGAAAATAAACTGAGGAATGATGCCCGGTTTGAAATAATGGCCCCGCGCACCATCAATCTGGTATGCTTCAGGGTTCTTCCGAAAAAAGCCCTCCAGGATGAAGAAATGAACAGTCTGAATGAACGTCTGCTCCAGCAAATCAACAAAACAGGGAAAATCTACCTATCCCATACCAAACTGAAGGGCCGGTATACATTGCGGCTGGTTGTCGGGCAGACCTACACAGAACAACGGCATGTTGAAGAAGCCTGGGAGGTCATTCGAAGCCTTGCAGAGCAATTAACCGAATAGCAGGCCTGTCGGAAAAAAGAAAAAAGGACTTACGGTTATAAAACTGTAAGTCCTTGATTTTTAAGAGCGGGAAACGGGACTCGGACCCGCGACCCTCAGCTTGGGAAGCTGATGCTCTACCAACTGAGCTACTCCCGCATACTGAGCCTCTCAGGGGATTTGAACCCCCGACCTGCGGTTTACGAAACCGCCGCTCTAACCAGCTGAGCTAAAGAGGCACAAATTCCGGCGCACAAAGATATAAAAATTCTTTTTTTATATTTGACAGACCGACGAATTTCTCTTTTCTGAACCCGCATTTAATGAAACTGTTCCGGCAGGATAAAACCCGTTTTCTGGTCACCAATTTGCTCCGAGGGCTGGTATGGCTGGGCGTTATAGTGGTCGCCTTCCTTCTGATAAAAAAGCAGGTTGACAAGCATTATCTGGCATGGATTGATCCTCTGGCAGCGCGCCCTGCTCTGATGTACCTTTTGTTTTACGCTTCGGAACAGATATTTGGCCTGATACCGCCTGAAATCTTTATGATCTGGGGATTGCGCAACGGCGATGTTTGGGAATTTGTTTTGACCGTTTTCTATCTGACGGTGATTTCCTATTTTGCCGGTGTGGTGGCCTATTATATCGGGAAGTACCTGCACGGAACCAGACTCTACCATTTTTTGTTCCATCGGCTCTGGAAAGGGCTGGACGAGAAACTTCACCGATTCGGACCCCTGCTGATCGTTGTAGCCGCACTGACGCCTCTCCCCTATTCAGGCACCTGCATGCTCGTCGGGTCGGTTCATTTTCCTCCCGGAAAATTTTTTCTATATACCCTTTTTCGTATCCTGCGTTTTGCGGCCTATGCGCCTGTTATATGGCAGGCCAATATATTGTAAATGTCCCGATGGAAGCTGAACTGTTTCACGAATGGAAAATCAGCAGAGGCACAGTGGAATGATAGAGGATTTTTCTCGTCAGATCGGAGGTAAAAAGCTTGGCAATGAGGCTTCTGCGCTGTGAAGTCATGGCGATGGCATTGATTTTGTTACGCGAAATATAGTCATCGAGTTCTTTCAGCAGATCCTTTTCTTTGAAACGGCAAACCTCCACATCGGGACGGTTGTATTTAGTACGGATCAGGTCAGCCAGGCCTTTCAGACGGATATCGTCCCATTCATCGGATTCTTCGGTTTCAATATGCCCCAGGAAGATCTTCAGGTTGGAAACAGGAGTAAGAAAGCGCATCAGGTGCTCCAGTGTATGAGGATCGCGTTTTTCAAAGGTTGTTACAAACAGAAGATTATTAGGAATTTCCCGTTGTATGGGAAGGAAATTTTCCGGAACAACCAGAAGGGGAATCCGGATATGTTCCATTACCGAAATGGTAACGCTTCCAAAAATGGCAACTTTCTGGGCACTTTTCCCGCGGGTACCCATCACAACGAGATCATACTCATTTTCCTGGGCGTAATCAGTGATTTCATCTTCCGGAATACCCGGGAGGACGAACTTTTTGACCGGAATGTTTACCGGTCCGGCTTCCCGCAGTACCTCTCCCACGAAATTTTCCATCAGTTTTTCTTCGGTTTTGCCCATTTCCTCGATTACTTCGGTCTGGACCTGGGGTTGGGTAAAACTGGATCCGGTAATTTCCAGGGCGTCAATGGCAGGTGAATAATATACATGCAGGAAGTGCACTTCAGCATTCAGCTGAGAAGCCAGGTTCATGGCATACAGGGATGCCTGCTTGGAAACAACCGAATAGTCGACCGGTACAAGAAACCGGATAAATGCCTGAACTTTCTCGGCCATACTTTCTGAAATTTGGCGTTAAGTTACAACTTTTTTCTGATTTCCGGGAACGGATATTCATTATAGGTGCGGGATTTTTTCCTTATTCTGTAATTTCCCGGAAAGGTATCAAATGGAGTTCCGTTCATTTTCTTAGCCATAATAACGGAATCGGAGTTATCTTTGCACCGTCTGCTGAATGTCGAACACTACCTTCGATGCCCGAAAAACTGCTTGGAAAAACCCCGGAAGAACTGGCTGAAATTGCCGGCCGGTTTGGATTGCCCCGTTATGCTGCCGGCCAGATAGCTGACTGGATATACCGTAAAAAGGTTAGGTCGGTTGACGACATGACCAATTTGCCGGCTAAAGTGAGGAAAGAGCTTCTTGCCTTATATGAAACCGGGGCACAGGCTCCTCTGAAAGTTCAGGTTTCGGCCGATGGTACAAAGAAATACCTTTATGCCGCTGCAGAAGGCAGGTATGTTGAAGCAGCATATATACCTGATAAGGATCGCGGTACTTTATGTCTTTCCTCCCAGGCAGGATGCCGGATGGGATGTTTGTTCTGCATGACAGGGAAACAGGGTTTTCAGGGAAATCTGTCGGCTGCGGAAATACTGAACCAGTGGTATAGCCTGCCCGAGAGGGACAAGGTGACCAACATTGTGTACATGGGAATGGGTGAACCCCTTGACAATCTGGAGGAAGTACTCCACAGCCTTACGGTTTTTACTTCTTCATGGGGCTTTGGAATGAGCCCCAGGAGGATTACCGTTTCAACCATAGGTATTCTTCCGAAACTGCATGAATTTCTGGAGCGAAGTGAAGCCCATCTGGCCATCAGCCTTCATACCCCATTTGATGAGGAACGAATAAAGCTCATGCCGGTGCAGAAGGCATATCCGATCAGGGAAGTAATTAGGGAACTGAAAAAATACCGGCTGAGCCGGCAACGGAGGATATCGTTTGAATACATACTGTTTCGCGGCCTGAATGATACACCGGCGCATGTGAAGGAACTGGCCCGGCTGTTAAACGGCCTGCGCTGCCGGATCAATCTGATCCGTTTTCACAGCATTCCGGGTGTGCCCCTGGAAAGTCCGGATGAAGAATCCATTCTCCGTTTCCGCGATGCGCTTACCGGCAAAGGAATTTTTACTACCGTGCGTGCTTCCCGGGGGCAGGATATTGCCGCCGCATGCGGACTCCTCAGTACACGGGAACTGGCCAACCGAAAACAGGCCTGATCGACCGGCCATCTGGTGCTTAATCCCTGATGCTTTCGGACCGTTGAACCGGCTCGGAATTATTCCGCCTGATTTTCTTCCTTCCAGATATGCACCATACTGGCATTCTCAAAGCTGATGCCGTATTCGTAAAAGTAATGAACAGCAAATGTGCCATTGGTAGCAGTATGGGTATGGTATTTCTCCCTGAAGCCTTCCAGATGGAGCTGATTGACAGGCACATAGATTCTTTTTGCCCGGTAATGTTTTTCCAGGATATCCCGGTTGCGTTTCAGTTGTTTATTGATCAGCCTGACAAAATATTCATCATGTTTTCGCCTGGAATTGTGGTAGTTAATGCGGCAGGCATCAGAGCAGAATTTTCGGTCGGCCCTTCCGGTGATTTTGCTCCCGCAGTCAAGACAAAATCGTTCCATGAGTCAGATGATTGTAATTTGTTGCTAATATAATATTTATTCGTTTATAATCGTTTAAAACGATAAAAAAGTGCGAGAAAATGCAGGAGGCAGGGATTAAAAAGTGCCGGCGTGCATTGCAAAATTACCGGTGATTGTCTAATCCCTAAAACCTACAAAACAATGAACAGTTTACGCAACCGGGTATATCTGATCGGGCGTTTAGGATCAGATCCGGAAATCAAGCAGCTTAACGGGGGAAAAACCCTGGCCAGGTTTTCGCTGGCAACCAATGAAAATTATACGGATGCCGATGGGAAAAAAGTCAAGGAGACTCAGTGGCACAATTTGGTTGCCTGGGGAACCACGGCCAAGACAGCCGAAAAATACCTGAAAAAAGGTTCGGAAATTGCCATTGAGGGCAAGCTGATTCACAGGAATTATGAAGACAAGGGCGGAAACAAAAGGTATGTTACCGAAGTTCAGGTAAATGAATTTCTTATGCTGGGAGGAAAGAAGGAAAAAGAATAGGTTACCTGACGGGTTGTTATTGGGGTATTACCGGTGCAGGGCGGAACCGTTATGGTTTCGCCCTGTGTTTTTCAGATGCAATGCACCCCGATTTTTTGTAACTTTGAGAAAAATATCGGCCATGGATCTCAGGCACACATCGAGATTACTGGTAATTTGGCTTATTCCCCTTGTTTTGTATTGTTCCACATCCAATCCCAAGCAATCTATGAGCACATCGGGAAACGAACGGGCTTCTGATAGTCTGGTCAACCGCAGGCCGGCCGTTGCCGGCAGTTTCTACCCGGGTTCTGCAAAGGAACTTGCCTCAACCTTGTCGGATCTGTTTGCTTCGGCTGAACCACGAAAGGTGTCAGGTACCATTCAGGCGGTAATTTCTCCCCATGCCGGTTATGTATTTTCGGGAGGTGTGGCCGCGTCGGCTTTTCATCAGCTTGATCCCGGAAAAACATACCGGAACATCTTTGTCATAGGTTCAAGTCACCGGTTCAGTTTTGACGGGGCTTCCGTTTACACCCGCGGAAACTATGAAACGCCGCTGGGGACTGTTCCGGTGAATCTGGAACTGGCCAAGAAACTTGCGGATGACCCATCGGGAGTTTTTACCGACAGGACGGATGCACAGATTTATGAGCACAGCCTGGAAGTGCAGCTCCCCTTCCTGCAGAAGATCTATGGAAACAAGCTGACCATTGTTCCGGTTGTAATCGGAACACAACGTCCGTCGGTGTGCAAAAAAATAGCCCAGGTTTTGAAGCCATACATGGTACCGGAAAATCTGTTCGTGATTTCCACTGATTTTTCGCATTATCCGGGGTATGAAGATGCTGTCAGGGCTGACGCCCTCACCGCCGATGCCATTTGCTCCAATTCGCCTGAGAATTTTCTGAATACCATACGAAAAACAGAGGCGAAGGGGATCCCGGGTCTGGTTACCTGTATCTGCGGATGGACTTCAGTTCTGACCTTGCTGCACATGACCGAAGACCTGCCGGGCATTGAATACCACAAGATACAGTACCGCAATTCAGGCGATTCACCTTACGGTGAAAGAGACCGAGTGGTAGGCTATTATGCCATTGCCGTTACAACAAAAGCCGGAACATCCGATAACAAGCCTTCAGCAAAGGAAAGCAGCAATGAGGAATTTTCCCTTACCGCGCAGGAAAAGAAAACGCTTGTTTCCATAGCCCGGAATACGCTGGAAAGTTATATACGCAACAGCAAAATACCATCGGTTGAAAGGAATCTCCTGACCCCTGCCCTGGAAACCCCCTGCGGGGCTTTTGTCACCTTGCGAAAAAAGGGAGAACTGAGAGGATGTATCGGAAGGTTTGAGCCTACCGAGCCGCTCTGGAAAGTAGTTCAGGAAATGACCGTTGCGGCGGCCATGCATGATTACCGGTTTGAACCTGTTGACAGAAATGAACTGAAAGAAATTGATATAGAAATCTCCGTCCTGACTCCCCTCAAACGAATCAATTCACCTGACCAGATACGACTGGGTATTGACGGCATTTACATTCGTAAAGGATCCGCTTCCGGCACCTTTCTTCCCCAGGTTGCCAAAGAGACCAACTGGACGCTGGAAGAGTTTCTGGGGCATTGTGCACGCGACAAAGCCGGGATCGGATGGAACGGATGGAGAGATGCCGAACTCTACACCTACCAGGCCCTCATCATAGAGGAGAAAGATTTTCAGTGAGAAATCCACCGAGAGGCCAATGAAACATCCATACAGTCTACTGCCTTTGGCGGCCCTGTGCCTTGCCGGTTATTTTCTCACCCTGATGCTGGTAAGGATGAAGGTGCTTTCCCTTTCGGCCCACCGGAAAATATGGAATTCCCTGTTGCTGGTCACCTTTCTTGTTACCGGAATTCTGGGAATTTTACTGGTCATTAACCTGAACTACCGACTGGAATGGACGTGGATCAAAACAGCCCTCCGCTGGCATGTTCATTTCGGAATCGGTATGGTGGCCGTAGCGGCTTTCCACCTGAGCTGGCATCTGAACTACTATCTTCAGATTTTCACCGCCAACAACACTGAGAAGATCACCAGGCCGGAACAGGCCAAACAAAGCATGTATCAGAAACTTTCCGATCCGGAAGTCAAAGCCTATTCCTTTCTGCTGGGGTATCTGACCCTGCAGGTTCAGCTTGTTTTTCTTCGTCAGTTTCTTAATCTTTTCAACGGTAATGAGCTCATAATAGGCTGTGTATTGTTTGTATGGATGCTGATCACAGGGCTTGGAGCAACAGCAGGAAGGAAATTTGCGGGCCTGACAAAAACTTCTCCCCTTTCATCGGCTTTTGCCCTGCTGTCTCTTCTGCCGCTGGTGTTCTATCCGTTGAGCTATTTTTTCAGGATCGTGATATTTCCTCCCGGCACCATGCCCGGACTGGTTGCTTCGCTCCTGTTCATTGCCGGAATATTGTTTCCCTTCTGTTTTTTATCAGGTATAGCATTTACGCAGATTATCAGGAATTTACCTGAGCAGAGCCGCATCCAGGCATCGCAGGTATATGCCTGGGAAACCCTGGGTGCTTTAACGGCCGGATTACTGTATACTTTTCTTCTGAGTCATTTTTTGAATACATTGTTTATTCTCACCTTTCCGGGGGTCCTGATTCTGTGGTTATGTGCGCGTACCGCTTCTCCGGAAAAAATCAGAATATACCGTACCGGATTTGGACTTCTGCTTGCAATTTCCCTGATATTAGTCATTTATGGATTGAAGGCAGAGACCCTGATGGCGCAATGGCAATATCCTGGGCAAAACATCCTTTTATTTCATGAAACCCCCTACGGACGGTTCATTCTGACCGAACAGGCCGGGCAGAAAAGCATCATCAGCAACGGAAATTTACTTGCAACAGGCAACAACACAGTTGACTGCGAAGAAGCCGTTCATTATCCCCTGGTACAAACCGGTTACTGGGATACCTTACTGGTGATTTCAGGCGACCTGGAGGGCATGCTTCCCGAGCTGGCGAAGTACCCGATCAGGCATGTTGACTATGCCGACATCAATCCCTTCTGGGTTTCGGTGGTACGCGACAGTTTGGGTGCCGGATGGCCTTTCACTATCGGTTTTCATGCAGTTGATCCGGTTCAGATGCTGCGGAATACAAGATCGGAATACAATGCCATCCTTGTCCAGTCGGCCGGAATGGGTACCTTGCAGGAAAACCGACTGTTTTCAGCCGAATTTGTCGGGACAGTAAAAAAACATCTGGAACCGGACGGTGTTTCCTGCTGGTCTCTGCCTACCTCGTTCAATTATCTGAATCCCGAAAGCAGGCAAATCAATTCATCTGTTGTCAATACCCTGAAAACATATTTTGCTCATATCCTGCTCATTCCGGGAGAGAAACTGTACCTGATTGCCAGCGATTCCCCCCTGAATTACAATATTCCGGAACGCATTGAAAAACTGAATATTAAGAATGATTATGTAAACCAATACTATATAGATTCGACATTACTTTTATCGCGCGTACACGAAATAGAAAAGACCCTGATCAGCAGTGCCCCCGGGAACCTGGCCTTTCGTCCCGCAGGTACCTTCCTTCACCTTCGTTTCTGGTTAAGTCAGTACCGTTCGTCTTATTACGGAGTAGTATTGTTTTTTCTTCTCATCGGAGTAATCGCTTTCGCGTTGTATACATCAGGAAATGCGATCATGCTGGCGGCAGGGGGAGCCGGATCGGCTCTTGAGTTGCTCCTTATTCTCGGGGCCCAGATCCTGTATGGTTCTGCCTATCAGACCACAGGACTGATGATAGGAGTATACATGGCAGGAATGGCCGCAGGAGCCTGGGCAGGAAGCCGGATTCCGCAGGAAAAAGTTCAGTCAGCAACCATATTTGCTGCCGCATTTTTCATCTTTCTCTGCGTCATCACACCCTTTGTATTGACCTTTCTTCAGCGGAGTGAAACGGATGAAATTCCGGGTTACCTTCTGCTATCAGTGCTTCTGTTGGTAACGGCCACAATTCCGGGACTGCTTTTTGCCGCTATTGCCGGGAGAATCAGCGGCAGTGCCGCCGGAAGTCTTTATGCGGCCGACCTTACAGGCTCAGCTGTTATTCTCATTCTCACCACCGTCTTTGTTTTTCCGGTATATGGATTGCGTGTTACCGGCCTGGTATTGGGAATTGTAATACTGGCGGGTTTACTTCGTTCGAAGTTGTCGGGCAAATCAGGCCGGAAACTCCTGTAAATGCAAACACGTTCCGACCTACTCTCCCATCTGCTCGTCAAGCCGCTGCTGGCGGTTCAGCCTATTTTTAAGGATGTAGCTGTATTCTCTGGCCTTTTTATTGTTGTAACGCACATAAGACTTCTCAGCCCATTCGATGGCTTCCTGCAGATTGCCGGCTATTTCAGCCGCCAGCGCCATGTTGTAGCAGGCACGGCCGGCCAGTTTGGAATCGGGGTCATCTGTATATTTCCTCCAAACATCGGCCGCTTCTTCCCAGCGATTGGTTTGAGCCAGCCTTTTTGCATACTTCATATCATCATTTCCCTTTTTATACATTTCCCTGCCGGTATGAATCCATGAAGGGGAAATTCTCCGGGCATACTGTGTTCCGGCAAAATATCCTGCCTGTTTTACGATTTCATTCTGGGGAGGAAGATTGACAAGCGCTTCTTTATGGCTTCTTCCTTCGGCCTCCCATTCTCGGTAATCGGTGAAAATGCTTTCATCGATAATTTGCCTGTTGGCCGGATCGTAAATCCGCCAGCCCGATTCAATATTAGACCGTACGTGGGTTATTGTTACCTCGTATTTGACTTCCCGGTCATTTTCCTTGCGGGTACGTTGTTCTTTCCTATCGGAATACAGGTTATTTGAATCGAAGACCTCGAGCGACAGAAGCGCATCGGTCTGGTTCTGGCGGCAGATTCTCTCCACTGTATTCCAGTCAAGCGGCGCCGGAAACTGACGGGTGCCGGTTCCCTTCAGTTCATTTTCGGGCGGAACAACGACGGTGAACCTGGGCGAACTGACCAGTCCATCGGCAACCCCGCGCACGCATTCAAACGAGCCAGCCCTGTCGGCAAACAATCCCTCTCCTGTTATCACCCCTTCCAGAACGTTTTTCACCTTTTCTTCTTTTGCCGGAAGACTTCGGTTTACGACAGCCAGAGAGCGGATACCGCGCGGCACATTGATTTGTGCCGGTTCCAGTACAGTAAGGGTTACATTCATCGTTGAACACGATGCCAATGTAAGCAGAAGAGGCAGGAAAAATTGTTTCATCATAATAAAATTAATTTTCAATGGTATGATGGAACCCACATGTTCGGCATTTTATTACCGCTGTGTTTGTGTTTGTTAAACATGTGGGTTTCATAGGGAAATGATCAAATGAAATATTTTTCATTGGTGCCGGAAAGATAGGGATATTTTCTTAACTGACAGTGACGGAATGGCACTCATACCAGGAGTGGGTATGGAAGAATGAAGTCAGTCTTTTCTTACGCTGCGGATGAATAGGGCCGATATAGAGAAACCCGGTGAATTGCTCTATCTTTGTTTTCATAAAGATACAATACACATGCAGGAAGATACCATATGTGCCATTGGAAGTCCACCGGGACAGGGAGCTATAGCCATAGTTCGAATCAGTGGTCCGGCATCGTTTAAAGCACTTGGTCAGATTTGTTTCCCGCAGAAGGCAGGAAAAAAACTGGAAGAAGTTCCCCCCGGAAAGATGGTTCGTGTATGGATACGGGATGGTGAGGCCATGCTCGACGATGGTATGGTATGCCGTTATGTTTCCCCCCACTCCTACACGGGAGAAGATATGGCAGAAATCTTCTGCCATGGCTCGGTTTACATCCAGCAGCGTTTGCTTCAGCTGCTGATTGCATGCGGCGTGCGGCTTGCCAGGCCGGGTGAATTTACCCAGCGCGCCTTTCTGAACGGCAAAATGGATTTATCGCAGGCCGAAGCGGTTGCCGATCTGATAGCTTCCTCATCGGGAGCCTCGCATCGTCTGGCCATGCACCAGATGCGCGGCGGTTTCTCTTCAGAAATTGCCGTCCTGAGAAAAGAGATGCTGCACTTTGTGTCATTGCTGGAGCTGGAACTTGATTTCAGCGAGGAAGATGTGCAATTTGCCGATCGCTCTGAACTTACGGCACTTCTTGATCAAGTGATAGAGAAAATACGCACCATGGCCCGGTCCTTTGCCAGCGGGCAGGCCATAAAAAACGGAATTCCGGTTGTGATTGCCGGTTTACCCAATGTCGGCAAATCAACCCTTTTAAATACACTGCTCAATGAAGACAGAGCCATTGTTTCTGAAATTCCCGGAACAACAAGGGATACCATTGAAGATACCCTGCATATCGAGGGTTATTTGTTCCGGATCATCGACACGGCAGGACTGAGGCATTCGAAAGATGAAATTGAAGCAATCGGGATCAGAAAGACCAGGGAAAAACTCAGAACCGCACGAATTGTTCTTCTGGTCATTGATCTGACGGAAGCCAGCAGTGAAATACCCGGAGAGATAAAGGCCCTGCAACTGGACACCGAACAGCAGATAATTCTGGTAGCCAACAAGGCCGATAAAGTTCCGGAAGAAGACCTGAAGAAGAAAGTGTCGGAACTGGAACAGCTGAATGCCGGAACGGTAATTCCCATATCGGCCAAAAAGCAGAACAATCTTGAAATGCTGAGAAAGGAACTCGTTAACAGGGCACAGTCGCTGACCGAAGGGCAGGATGTACTGGTAACCAACCTGCGGCATTTTGAAGCCCTCGACAAAGCCAGGCAGGCACTGGAAAGAGCAGGTACAGGACTGAAAGAAGGCATACCCACCGATCTGGTGGCCCAGGACATCCGTGAAGCGATGCATTACCTGGCCGAAATAACCGGCGAGATCACTACCGATGAGATCCTGGGGAATATTTTCAAAAATTTCTGTATAGGAAAGTAAACAGGTTGACGGCCCGACCAGTTGCCGTCAGCAAAAGATTCATGTACCGGTGCTATCCGGCACGATGGTCAGTTTAATCGTTTCCTTGTTGACCACACTGGGCTGGAGCAGCAAAGCAGGAACCATATACATACCGTTATTGATACTCATATTGAGTGAAGGAACGGCAGATTCCTTTGCGACCTTCATGGCAAAATCGGCGGCGCTGATGGCAATATTTTCAATTGGTTTATACACCGTCATCACCTGTTTCCCGGCCATAATTCGTTCACAGGCAATCTGGTCAGCATCCTGGCCAGAAACCCACACCTTTCCGGCCAGATTTTTCTCTTCCAGAGCATTGACCACCCCGGTGGCCAGATCGTCATTGGCTACCAGCACAGCATTGATGTCGGGATGCTGTTTCAGGCATTCCTTCATCAGCTTGTAGCTTTCATCCTTATCCCATCGCGGCACAAATTTGTCGAATACAACCCTGATATCGCCGCGGTCAATATACGGACCAAGCACATTCAGCTGGCCGGTTTTGATCATCAGGGAATTATGGTCGGATGTAGGTCCGCTGATAATGGCATATTTGCCTTTCGGGCACACCCTTGTAAGGTATTCGGCCTGCAGGCGGCCAACTTCCATATTATCGAACGAAATATACAGATCGAGATCGCAGTTCCGGATGAGGCGGTCGTACGAAATTACCGGAACCCCATGTTTATGGGCCAGTTTGACTATTTTGGCAGCCTGGTACTGATCAACCGGAACAACAACAAGCACATCCACACCAGCTTCCAGAAGTTTCCTGGCCTGTTCGAACTGCCGGTCAGGATTTCCGTTGGCAGTATCAAACAGCAGCTGGCCGTTGAGTTCCCTGATGCGTTTTTCAAAAATCTGTTTATCCTTTGCCCATCGTTCCTGGGCGAAGCTATCCATTAAAAGTCCCACCTGCTTTTTGGAAGAACATCCTGAAAAAAGAAACAAAAGAAACAGGGAGGCAATAGCCATCCGCGATAAGATTCGGGTTTTCATGGCAAAAGGATTTAAAGGTTATCAATCCCTGCAGCAACACCCTTTCCTGATTGTATAAAAGTAATAAAACTTCCGGTGGAAAACAAGTTTTGCGAGATATTTCAGAGCAGGCTAAACCCGTTCATTTATAAGGGCTTTCAGGATAGAGCGGACAAAAAAAGGACCCTGATAGATAAACCCCGTATAAACCTGGATAAGGGAAGCACCGGCATGCAATTTTTCCACAGCATCTTCGGGAGTCATAATGCCGCCGGTTCCAATGATAGGCAATGCATGACCCGTTTTATCAGCAATGTACCGGATGATTTCGGTAGAACGCCGGCTCAGAGGCGCCCCGCTCAATCCGCCCTGTCCGATTGTGTTCAGTTTTTCCTGAGGAGTCAGCAGGTTATCGCGGCGAAGAGTAGTATTGGTCGCCACAATACCATCCAGACCGGTTTCATCAATAATAGCAAGAGTTTCGTCAATCTGCTGAAAACTCAGATCCGGAGAAATTTTCAGCAGCAGCGGTTTTCGTACCGGCATGCTCTTTCTGGTTTCCGTAAGCCGGACAAGAATACTGCGCAACATATCCTTATCCTGCAGTTCCGACAGATCCCTGATATTGGGACAACTGACATTCACCACGAAATAATCGGCCACATCGTACAAAGTCTTCAGCACGAAGTCATAATCCTCCACCGCCAGATGATTGGGAGTAGAAGTATTCTTTCCGATGTTAGCACCAATAATAATATCAGGTTTATTTTTCAGCAACCGCAATCTGACCGCCTCAGCACCGTCGTTATTAAACCCCATCCGGTTTATCAGACCCTGGTCGGCCGGAATGCGGAACAAGCGGGGTTTAGGGTTTCCCGGTTGCGGCCTGGGAGTAACCGTTCCGATTTCGATAAAGGAAAAACCAAAAGCAGCAAATTCGTTATACACCAGAGCATTTTTGTCGAATCCGGCCGCAAAACCAACAGGATTTTCGAAATGCAGGCCAAAGACATTTCTTTCCAGTTTAACCGCACGAGGTTTGCATATATGCGTAACGACCGATTTTTTCCCCGGAATTTTAAAAAGAAAACGGATTCCCGATATCAGCCAGTGATGAATTCGTTCGGGGTCAATAAGAAAAAGAAGAGGGCGGATCAGCAGTCTGTACATAAATTTTTTAGCAAATCTACTAAGAAAAAAGAACTCTCTGTAATTCACATACGTAAACTTGCAAATGATTACACTTGTAAACATTCTAATCATTTTAACTAACCTGAACGGAACAAAGGGCAAAAAGATGGCAAAAAATTCGGGTTTATTTGTCGGAACCTTTATTACAGAGGCAGGATTCAGGTATTCACACCAGTTGTTTTGCCTGATACGTGAGATCTGCGCTTATCTGGTTCCCATTTAAGCTGAAACAAAACCCTTTTGCACAAATTCTGATCACAGTATACCTGGATAAAGTTTTGACCGGAAGGTATTTCCGGCAATGGAAAGTCACTATCCCCTGATCCGGAATTCATCAAGAGTCCGGATCGTTTGCATTCCATTCCGCAAGCGTTCAGGAAAAAACAATACCCCAGGCCGAAAATTCAAGGAACAGACGAGAGCAGAAAAGAATTTACTGTCCTTTATCCTGCTGAGGCACAAAGCGCTGGTAGGAATTATCGGCAAACAGCAGAAGAATTTCCTTCACCCTGGAAGTGTTTTTACCGGCATCAGGAACAGAGGAACCATATTTTTCCGGATCGGAAGAACGGATCTCCCGGATCCCCCCGGTTTTTACCGTATCTGCGGCGGTTTCAGGGGAAGGCAAAGGCTGTTCAAACAGAGTTCCCGTGCGGGGTTTTCTGTACATTTCCCCCTTCCCCAGAAGAAGCCATTCGGGATTTACCTCAGGGAACCGTTTGAGAATCTTCACCAGCACATCATAACTGGGCAGATTGCGTCCCGATACGAGATGCGATACCGCCGACCGCTGAATGGAGAGTTCATCGGCAAATTGAGACGGAGAAAGCGATTCCGCCTTCATCAGAGCCAGGAGACGATCTTTCATAAGAACCACATAATTCTATTACAAATGTAATTTAATTTGTGTTTACAATAGTACCCTGAATCGATAATAGGTAATTTACGGATGTAATTTTATTAATCCGTTGAGTAAGCAAATCCCGCATAAGAAAATTTACCAGCTGGTTTAATGGCCAGCTTCAAGATTTTGCAATACGGGATGGAATGTTAAAGACAAGTTCAGAGAAGCCCGAAACTTACTTCTAAGGACGATCCATGTTTGTTGAAGGGCATATGCGAGGGAGACGTAACAATAAAATCCCGATTCCGGCGTTGGTCCTTTGCTGTACTTCCAACCATTCGGGCATTCATGCTTCATTTGACGAAATGCTTTGCGCATCAAAAACAACGCGGTATGCCATAAGAACCGCTTTCATTCCGTTTCAGAGGAACTTGTCCGGATACCTTTGAAAAAAACAATCCATAATGTATACGGTCGATTGCTCTGTAAATGCGCAATAGGAACTTAAAAGACTATTTATTTTTATGTTAAAGTATTAATTGAAATAAAATGCATGAAATATTGATATACAACATAATAATTCCTTATTTTATACGATTGTTTCTTTCCAACCGTTTTTCTGATGAAAAATATTTCAACTTTTAGTTAAAAAAATACATGTAAAATACTGGTTATTAATGTACTAAATCAAAAATATTTTAATGTTTACATTTGTAATATCGGGTAAAAATCTCCTTATGGACACTTCCTGCCAACGAATCAGTCGGCAGAAAGGACAAAAATTTATCTTTGTTCAACCTATCTAAATACACTATCGAACATGCGCAAAACCGATCTGCTTTTTCTGATGGCCATTGTTTTAATGGGCTTTCTTTACGGACTGCACCGGATCATCCCCATGCGCCCCTATTCCATTCATCAATGGCGGCAAACCGATTGCCTCTCGATCACCCTGAATTACAGCAGGGAAAATCTCCCTTTTGTGCAACCGGAAATTCATAATGTAACCTTCGGAGAAGGCAAAGTTGTCAGTGAGTTTCCGGTTATATACTATATGGTGGGAAACTTATGGAAAATTACAGGGCAGAACGAATCCATTTTCCGCATTCTCAATCTGCTGATCGTCATAACAGGGCTCTTTCTGCTGTATCGTCTTACTGCCGGAATTACCGGGAATCAGTATATTGGTTTGCTGACGGGCCTGCTTCTTTTTGCTTCCCCCCTTCTGGTTTATTACGGCAGTAATTTCCTGATGAATGCACCGGCCTTTGGCTTAGCCCTGGCAGGAGGATATTTTGTATGGAAATACCTTTCAGGTAACCGGTTGATGCATTTGGTAACTGCTGCAGGGATATTTACTCTGGCAGGATTGCTGAAAATCAGTTCGTTGCTGTTGTTTTGTTCCCTTGTGGCAGTTTTCCTTGCCGCCATGTTTGGCCTCTTTGGTCTGAAGAAACTTTCGGCACAAAAGTGGCTTCCTGTAGTACTTGCCATCATGATCGTGCTGGGTATCAATTTCATCTGGTACAAATATGCCATCCACTATAATACCATCCATAAAACCCGCGGAATTTTTCTGCAGGGATTCTATCCTATATGGGATCTGGACAAAGCCGCCATCCGAGCCAACTGGCACACCCTTCGGCATAATCTGCTTCCCGCGTATTTTCATCCATACCTTATCTATTTTGTTCTCCTGGCATTTGTCCTCAATCTTTTTCATTTCAAATCCTGCAACCGGATTCTGATTTTGCTGAACATCGCCACTTTTTTCGGCGTGGTTGCCTACATACTTTTCTTCTATAAGGCGTTTGATGTACATGATTACTACCTGACGGATTTGCTTCTTTTTGTTCCGGTAACCCTGCTTACTTTTTCTGAACGTATTGTGCGCACAAGAAAGCAACTCGCTTCACAATGGTATTTTTATCTGACGGCCATACTGTTTGTTTTGTTTCTCAGCTATTATACAGCTTTGAAAATCAGAATACGGTACAATATACACCAGCATTTTCGCGGACTGCACAGGCTGCTTCCGAAGGAAGAAATTGATGTGTATAACTGGTATCACTGGCACTATGCAACCTATTACAGGGCCTATGAAACGGCCGAACCCTGGCTCAGGAATCTGGGCATCAGGCGGACCGACCGCATTATCAGTATTCCTGATCAAAGCATCAACATCACATTGTATCTGATGGATCAGAAAGGATTCACCGATTTCGGGCGCAGGAGAAATCCACCCCAGCCCATCGGGGAATGGATAGAACATTGCCGGGGACTTGGTGCCCGGTATTTGATTATCAATGACAAGGAATTGCTGAACGACTCTACTGTTGTGCCGTATTGCCGGCAAAAAATATCTGAATACAACAACCTCATTTTATTTGATTTACAAAATTTACCACACATATCAAATTAAATTTTTCAAGTAATTATTCAACAGCAAAAAGGAAGGAACGTGAAAAAAACGATTGCATTTCACTGGCAGATACTGATAGCCCTTGTTCTGGGCGTGCTATTCGGGTTATTTCTGAAATCCTATTCTTCCTGGGTTGACTGGATGGGGGAACTGTTTCTGAGGGCATTAAAAATGATTGTCATTCCCTTGATTTTCTTCACCATTACCTCCGGCATAGCGAACAACGGCAACGCAGCGAATCTGGGAAAGATCGGAGCAAAAACCCTTGGATTTTATCTGGCAACCACCCTTCTTGCCGCCGTCACGGGGCTTCTTCTGGTAAACCTCATGCGACCCGGACAGGGTGCTGAGCTTCTGTTGCAGGATCTGTCGGAAAAAGGAACCCCCATCCATGAAGGAAAGTCCATCCGGGACCTGCTGATCACCATCATACCCGACAACATATTTTCTGCCCTTACGGCATCCAATACCCTTCAGATAATAGTTTTTGCCGTTCTCCTGGGTTTTTTCATCACACGGTTACCTGAGAATCAGCGCCTGGTTCTGACCCAGTTCTTTGATGCATCCTCCGCCGTGATGATGAAAATTACCATGTTCATCATCCGTTTTGCCCCTTATGGAATATTTGGCATAGTAGCCCGTCAGGTTGCCCTGCAGGACAATCCCGCCGGCCTGGCGGCAAGTCTTGGCCGTTACATGCTGGTCGTCATTGCCGGTCTGAGCCTTCACAGTCTGGTATCGTTGCCTGTCATTCTGCTGGCGTCAGGAATCCATCCCTTGCGGCATTATAAGGCCATGCTCCCCGTGCTGATCACCGCGTTCAGTACT
>Ga0078972_1000992_pt1 | contig 73015 bp, 69 predicted proteins | sample YelNatPaOPGAMG01_FD_67568 | JGI IMG/M metagenome (GOLD analysis project Ga0078972, IMG submission 67568) | Hot spring thermophilic microbial communities from Obsidian Pool, Yellowstone National Park, USA - OP-RAMG-01 (SPADES assembly) (version 2) | ecosystem: Environmental > Aquatic > Thermal... | reverse complement strand
CAAGCCATCCGGCTCAAGCCTGACTTTGCCGTGGCCTACAACAACCGCGGGAACGCCTATGCCAACAAAGGTGATTATGACCGGGCCATTTCTGATTATGACCAAGCCATTCGGCTCAAGCCTGACTTTGCCGCGGCCTACAACAACCGCGGGAACGCCTATGCCGACAAAGGCGATTATGACCGGGCCATTGCTGACTATGACCAAGCCATTCGGCTCAAGCCTGACTTTGCCGTGGCCTACAACAACCGCGGGAACGCCTATGCCGACAAAGGCGATTATGACCGAGCCATTTCTGACTATGACCAAGCTATCCGGCTCAAGCCTGACTATGCCAATGCTTACTTCAACCGCGGGCTGGCATACAAACACAAAGGGGAGAAAGAGAAGGCCATTGCCAATTTCCGGAAATTCTTAGAGCTGAGCAGCGACCCATACTGGCGGCAGCAAGCAGAAGAACATTTGAGGGAACTGGGGGCGAGGTAGTGGTTAGGCAATTTAAGGCCTTTTTCTTTGCCTTTTTCCCACTGCTCATCCTTTGGCCCTTCTTCCTCCAGGGCAAGGTCATCTTCTGGGGGATTCCAATCGCTCAGTTTTACCCCTGGCGCAGCTTGGCCGTGGCGCTGCTCGGCCAGGGGATGCTTCCGCTTTGGAACCCCCATGCCGGAAGCGGCTCGCCGCTTCTGGCTAACCATCAGACTGCCCCCTTTTACCCGCTCTTCGTCCTCTACCTCCTCTTCCCAGCTGAGAAGGCCTTGACTTTTGAAATGGCTTTCCACCTGTGGCTGGCCGGCGCCTTCATGTATTTTTGTGCCTTGGGCCTCGGATTGAGGAAAGAGGCCGCAGCCTTGGCCGGGCTGGCTTACATAGGGAACGGGTTTTTGGTCTCAAGGCTGCATTTCCCTACCATGGTTGACGCCGCAGCCTGGCTCCCCTTGGTCTTCTTGCTCACTTGGAGGCTGTGCTCCAGGCCGCGCCCCGAAGCAGCCATCGCCTTAGGGGTAGTGATAGCTGTCCAGTTCTTGGCTGGCCATGTCCAGCTCTGGTCTTACACCTTGCTCCTCTCGGCCCTTTTGGTCACCTGGAAATCGGCAATTGAAAGGAAGGGGATTGGGCTGGGGGGATGGTTCCTGGCTTCCCTTGCTCTGGCAATCCTCCTGGCCGCAGTCCAGTTCATCCCCACTGCTGAATTTGCCCTCAATTCGGGAAGAAAGGGTGGAATCCCGGAAGAGCTTGCCCTAACCTATTCCCTCTGGCCCTGGAAAATCCTCTCTTTCCTCATGCCCGATTTGTTCGGTAACCCGGCAAGGGATGGCTACTGGGGCTACGCCAATTACTGGGAGGACTGCGCCTACACCGGGGTCCTGGTTTTCCTCCTGGCCGCTTTGGCTTTCCTGCGCCCGCAGGCCAAGAGAGTAAAGGCCTTCTTCCTCTGCCTCATAGCCCTATCAATCGCCCTTGCTCTGGGCAAGAATACCCCTCTCTTCCCCTTCCTCTACCGCCACATCCCAGGCCTGAGCTTTTTCCGAGCTCCGGCCCGCTTCCTCCTCCTCTTCTCCTTTTCCATGGCCGTCCTTGCCGGCTTCGGAGCCGAAGCCATCGGAGAAAAGCCCTTTTCTCCGGCCACCCTCAGGCGGATGGGGGCGGGGGCAGCAGGCCTCTTGGTTGCCGCTTTAGTCCTGGCTTTCCTTCCAGGCATCAAGCCCTCCTTCGTCCGTAGTGCAGTGACCCTGGCCTTCGCTTCAATCGGGGCAGTGATTGCTCTGGGCTTGCTCCCCCGCAGGCCCTACTTATCCTTACTCCTCCTGGAAGCCGAACTCCTGGCTTACGGCTGGGGCTTCCATCCCCTAATTGACCCTGCCATCTTCCACAGCCCGACCCAATCCTCCAAGGCCTTCGGTGCCCAGGACGAGCTCTTCCGCATCTACACTTTCGGCCCCGACGATTACCACATAAAATACGACCTCTTCTTCCGATTTGACCGCTTCGGCCCGCCCACTTTGGATTACTGGATGAAGCTTCGGGAATCCCTGATTCCCCAGACCAACATGATAGCCAGGACCATTGACCACGCCGGGGTCTTTGACCCCCTCACAATCGGAAGGTATGAGGAATTCCTCGCCCTTGTGGACCGATTGCCGCGCGAGCAAGCGCTCAAGCTTCTGGGCCTTCTGAACGTCCGATACATCGTAGAGCCTGCCTCCCCCGAAGGGGCCGAGTTCAGGTTCCGAGAGAACCCTTACTTCCTACCCAGGGTAAGGCTGGCCTATCGAGCGGTAAGCGTCCCCGAGGGCGAGGAGCTTGAGGCCCTCTCCTCCCCCGCTTTTGACCCCGAAGTCGTGCTCTTGAGCGGAGCACCGGCTTCCGATTTCCCCAGGGGAGCGAATGATTCCGTCCTGGATTTGCACTACGGTCCTGGGGTCGTTAAGATAAAATGTGCTCTGGAGAACGGGGGTTACCTCGTGCTGAGCGAGAACTATTACCCAGGCTGGCGAGTGGAGGTAGACGGCAAGCCTGCCCCGCTCCTCCGAGCTTACTACACTCTCATGGCTGTCCGGCTTGGGGCGGGGGAGCATCAGGTGGCCTTCAAGTTTTCCCCTGCCTCCTTCAAAATTGGCCTTGCTTTGAGCCTGGCTACTCTGGCCTTTGTAACCGCTTTCATGGCCTGGAGGGAGAGATGGTTGTGATAGACGGCTCTTACGGGGAAGGTGGAGGGCAAGTGTTGAGGATGGCCCTCGCCTTATCGGCAATCCTGCAGGAGCCGGTGAGGATAGAGAACATAAGGGCTGGCCGGCCGAACCCTGGCCTCCAAGCTCAGCACCTCACCGGGGTTATGGCCATCGCCAAAATTTGTCAGGCCGAGCTTAGTGGGGCAGAGCTGGGGTCAAAGGAGCTAACGTTCAGGCCGCGTCGTCCTCCTCAGCCCGGCTCTTACTTCTTTGACGTGACCGAGGCCAGGCAAGGCGGGAGCGCCGGAGCCACAACCCTGGTCCTGCAAACTCTGCTTCTGCCCCTGGCCTTAGCCAAGGGCACTTCCACCCTCACACTCAAAGGGGGGACGCACGTCTCCTGGAGCCCTCCCTTCCACTACGTCCAGCAAGTCCTTTTCCCAACTTTAGCCCGAATGGGCATCCGGGCCGAAGCTCAGCTCAAGCAATGGGGTTGGTATCCGGTAGGGGGAGGAGAGATAAGCGTTACCATCCATGGCGGGGCGCAGATTAAAGGGATAACGCTGGATAGGAGGGGAAAGCTCAGGAGGATAAGGGGAATTTCGGCTTACTCCAACCTGCCGGACCACGTGGGCCTAAGGCAGAAGGAGCACGCCGTTGAGCTTCTCCGTCGCCGCGGCTTTGAGGTTCAGATAGAGGTAGTGAAAGCCCCTTCTCCGGGAAAAGGCTCCTGCCTTTTCCTGTTAGCCGAATTTGAAAACGTCTTGGCTGGTTTCACCTCCCTTGGTGAGAGGGGCAAGCCTGCGGAGAAGGTAGCCGAAGAGGCAGTTCAGGAATTCTTGGATTACATGGAGACCGATGCTGCTCTTGATCCCCACTTAGCTGACCAGCTTATCCTTCCGGCGGCTTTAGCGCAGGGGCCGGTTGCATTTACAACCGCTCGCATCACGAAGCACCTTTTGACCGGGGTTTGGGTTGTGGAGCGATTCATGGGTCAAAAGTTTGCCGTGGAAGGTAAGGAAGGGCATCCTGGGAGGGTTTCAACTGTTTAGACGTAGAATCGGCCGGTGGCTGAGACAACCTTTTGCTGGAAGTTGGTGACAAATTCCCCAAGTCGTTCCTTAAGTTCCTTGTATTCTGGGCTTTCCAGCAATTTTTTGAGGGTATCCTCTTCCACCAGTCCTCCGGTTATTACCTGGGGGCCGTTTCCGAAGATGGTATACCAAGCCTCCACGATTTGGACGCCCATTTTCATCAAGGTTGGGGCAAACTCCCGCATGACGAAGTCAAAGTATTCCCCCTCTTTGCCCGGCTTTATATCCCAACTTAGCACAAGTTTAACCATAGGCTTTCGCCTCTCCGAGAGTTTACACTGAAAGCATAGCACACATTTGCCTTTGGCGCAAGCCCACTCCATGGGGGCTTCGCTCCCCTGGACCCCCGTTTTGCCCACCCTCGTTGGCTTAGGGTTTGCCGGCGTTCTGGGTCCCACTCGCGGCGGGCTTGCAGGGGGTGGCTACTCGCCCCCTTTTAAGGTTTCGTGGGGGGACACCCCCCACGCCCCCTGCCAGGGGGCTTGGCCCCTTGGACCCCCCGTTTGCCCACCCCCGTTGGCTTAGGGTTTGCCAGCGTTTTGGGTCCCACTCGTGGCGGGGTGGCTAATGTGGGCGATTCGCCCCTAATTTTGGTTTTGTGGGGGCACATCCCCCAAACCCCCTGCCAGGGGGCGCAGCCCCCCTGGACCCCCTTTTGCCCACCCTCATGGGCTTAGGGTTCGCCAGCGTTTTGGGCCCCACTCGTGGCGGGGTGGCTAATGTGGGCTACTCGCCCCCCTTTAATGTTTTGTGGGGGGGACACCACCCACAACCCCCTGCCATGGGGCTCCGCCCCCTCCACCCCCGGTTCAATGTAGGGGCGTAGCGACGCTACGCCCGTACTTGGCGAAGGCCGACCTTTTTCAAAGAGGCTGACTTCAGTCGGCGTGAACGGGACACCCCCCAGACCCCCGCCGAGGGGCTTGCGCCCCCTGGACCCCCGTTTGCCCACCCCCGTTGGCTGAGGGTTCGCCAGCGTTTTGGGCCCCACTCGTAGGCTGACCTCTCCCCCGGCCCCTCCCCGGAGCGGGGAGGGGAGAACCCCGCCAAATTTTCCCCCTTCCCTCGCAGGGAAGGGGGCCAGGGGGTTAGGTCGGGGGCTCCGCCCCCCGGACCCCCTTTTAACCCCATGTTCCCTGAGAAGGAGCGGAGGCCCTGCCCTTCCAAAATTTCCCCCGCAAAGTTTGACTTGTAGCCTAATTAGGGTTAAAATTTTCCCCACAAGAGGAGGGGAGATGGGCAATAAAAGAAAGCGGGGTTCGGTAAGGATTTTTGATAATTGGTGTAAGGGGTGCGGCCTCTGCATAGCTTTCTGCCCAACCAAGGTCTTTGATATGAACGGGGAAGGACGCCCTGTAGTGGCCCGCCCTCAGGATTGCGTAGCCTGTAGGTGGTGCGAGTGGCATTGCCCTGATTTCGCCATCGTAGTAACAGAACTCGCAGGGGAAGACGAACATGCTTAAACTCGTCCAAGGAAACGAAGCAGTTGCTTACGGAGCTATTTTGGCCGGATGCCGCTTCTACGCCGGTTACCCCATAACCCCCTCATCTGAAATCGCCCACGTTCTGGCTCGGGAACTGCCTAAGGTGGGGGGAAAATTCCTCCAGATGGAAGATGAGATAGCAAGCCTCGGCGCTGTCCTGGGAGCTTCTGTAGGTGGGGTAAAGGCTATGACGGCTACCTCCGGACCTGGGTTCTCCCTCATGCAGGAGCATATCGGATACGCAGCTATGGCCGAAATTCCATGCGTTGTGGTCAATGTCCAAAGGCTCGGACCAAGCACGGGCCAGCCCACAAGCCCGGCCCAAGGGGATGTAATGCAAGCTCGCTGGGGCACCCACGGCGACCACCCAATCATAGTCCTCTGCCCTTCTTCGGTCAAGGAGGCCTTTGACCTTACTATAAAGGCCTTCAATTTCTCGGAAAAATACCGCACACCCGTAATCCTCCTAATGGACGAAGTGGTAGGGCACATGAGGGAACCAATGGAATACCCTCCATCCCAGCCCCCGGAGGTTGTTGAGCGAATCCACGCTTCCACCCCACCCGAGTGGTATTACCCTTACGACGAAGAGTTTGGCGATGTCCCCCCTATAATCCCGTTCGGAATGGGTTATCGCTACCACATTACCGGCCTCCACCACGACCGCTCCGGGTTCCCTACTTTGCGCCCAGACGAGATAAAGAGCTGGGTTGCAAGGGTTTTCCGCAAGATTGAGGCCAACAGGGCTGACTTCACCCTTTACCAAGAGGAGTGGACTGATAGGGCTAAGGTTTTGGTGGTTGCTTACGGGGCTACAGCTCGGGCTGCGCGCCATGCGGTTAAAATTGCCAGAGCCCACCGTTACAAAGTCGGCTTTCTGAAGCTTATGACCTTATGGCCCTTCCCCGAAGAGGTGGTTGAAAGGGCCGCCCGCACCGCCACAAGGGTCATCGTCCCCGAGATGAACATGGGCCAGCTGGCCCTGGAAGTGGAAAGGGTCGTTGGAAGACGAAAGGTCCAAAGGGTAAACAAAGTGGACGGCACTATGATAACCCCAGGAGAAATACTAAATGCCATTGAAGGAGGTAGAGGATGACTCGCCAAGATGCTTGGGCCCTTCTTACAGAGTTCACCAAAAACCCCAACCTCATAAAGCATGCCTTGGCTGTGGAAGCGGCCATGAAGGCCTATGCCCGCAAGTTCGGAGAAGACGAGGAAAAATGGGGCATAGTCGGCTTAATCCACGATTTTGATTACGAGCAGCACCCTACTTTGGAGGAGCACCCCTTCGCCGGAGCCAAGATTCTGGAAGAAAGGGGGTGGCCCAAAGATATAATCAAGGCCGTCTTAGCCCATGCCGACCACACCGGGGTCAAGCGGGAAAGCTTGATGGAGAAGGCCCTCTATGCCGTAGACGAACTTACGGGCTTAATCGTGGCGGTGGCTCTGGTTCGGCCAACTAAAAGCATCTTGGATGTGACCGTGGAATCGGTCAAGAAGAAGTGGAAGGAGAAATCCTTTGCGGCAGGGGTCAAGCGAGAGGATATTGAGCGGGGAGCACAGGAGCTCGGAGTGCCTCTGGATGAGCACATAAGCATAGTCTTGGAGGCCATGAAAGGGATTGCCTCCGAACTCGGGCTTGCCGGAAAGTAGTGCATGGCTTACTCCGTTGGTAGGGGCGAACGTAAAGATTGGGTTTACCCGACAGTTTGCCTCCTTGCCTTCGTGGGCTTATTAGTAACTGCCCCCAGAGCAAGCATTGCGCAAGTTTTAGCTGCCGCGGTTTCTCTGGAAATCGTCTTGGGCAAGAAGGAGGACTTCGGCCTCCATTCCCTGGCTTTGGCTGCTTCTCTCTTCATCCTCTTCTTCTCTCGCAGCTTTGTGAGCTTCCTAAGCGCCTGGCTTTTGGTGGATGCGATTTTGCTCTGGGGTTGGGGAGAGAGAGGAGGTATACCAGGGCACCTATTTTCCCAAAGCGCGGGTATTTTAGCCTTCCTCGGCTGGGAGCACACAAAGCTTGAGCCTTTGCTTTTCCTTTCGGCCATTGCCCGGGCTGGGTTCTTCCCCTGGCCTCGCTCTTACCTTAAATCTCGGCGCTTGGCCTTCCTGCCGGTGGTCCTCGCTTTCTATTTGCTGAGCAGAGCGAGCCTTCCCAGCAGCCTATGGCTCTTGGCTTTCGGCCTCTGGCTTGCCTTTGGGAGCGGGGTTGAATTGGGTAGAAAGGAAGGCTTTCCCCAAGCCCTTTGGGGGATAACCCTTTCCTTCGCCTTCTACAAGCTTTGGAGCCTTCCCATCCTTATCGGGGCATTAGCCGTGGCCTCCTTAAGAGAGCCCATTGAAAGGGCTTGGAAGAAGGCGGAGGTTATCGTCCCGCCGCTCAGGAAAATCGCTTGGAATGCTGCCGAATTCTTGGAAGGGGAAGGGGGGTGGCTCTGGGTAGGGATTGGATTTGCGGCCCTGCTTTTGCGGTTGGGGCAGCAAGGTGAGGGCTTGGGGCTATCTAAAATCTTCTGGCGCGAGCTTTTCCCTGAAGGCCTTGGCCTCCTTAGCGCCGCCCTCTATTTACTGGTGGCCGAATCCGATTCCGCTATCTTGTTTTCGCTCCTGGCTCAATACATTATGGCCGCCTTCTACAAGTCCTACCCGACCTCGGGAAATTGGCTAATATTGGCGAAGGTGGCTCTCGGGGCGATGGTTTGCTTCATCCTCTACCTTTCCCGGTGGGGGGCTAAGTGGCTCCTCACCCCCGGAACCGCAAGCCAGGGTAGGAAGGCGGAAAGCTGGTGGCTCTTGCGGTTGGTTTTAGGCCTTGTGGGCGGTTTTCTGGCTTTTGCGCTTGCAAACCGCTACCCCTTTTTCTCGCCTTCCCCTGAGGAAAGGCTCATAGTGTTCTGGCTCGTAATCATCGGCTTACTGGGGACATTAGCTCCGGGCTCCGTCCTGCAGAGGGCGGCTGGCATTCTGACCTTCCTCAATGGGCTTGAGCTAACAGGGCTTATCCTCAAACCCATGGCTTGGTTCATCCACCCGATGATAGCTTTGGGTGCCGCTTTCCTTTCAGCCTACGAGAGAGCGGGGGGCCGATGAAGGTATTGCCAGCGCTTCTCATCCCCTTTGGCACAGCCTTAGCCATCTATTTTCCACCCTCCCGAAGGTTCAGCTTCTGGGTTGCCTCTGTGGCGAGCTTAGCCATGGTTTTTCTTACCAAAGGCGAACTGAGGTGGGTATGGGGGTTTTTCGCTTACGCTTTCCTCTTGGGAAGGTTTGCTAAGGCTTCGCCTTTTGCTGCTTTCTGGGCGATGCTTAGCCTTGGGGCTGTGCATGCTTCCTGGCTGTTCGCCCAGGAGCCTCTTAGCGCCCTGCTCTTGAGCTTCTCCCTGCTCTTAGCCCTACCGGCCATCTGGGAAGAGCAAAAGCTTGACCTGCCCGGTGCTTCCGTTTTCCTGCTATTGGCTGTGGGGCCCTTTTTAACCCTCGGCCTTCCTGCGGAATGGAGGCTGGCAATTGTCCTGGCCCCGCTCTTGGGAGCATTGCCGTTCCACCTCTGGGTCCGAAGCATCCTGAAAGATGGGCCATCATTCGGCGCCACTCTGTTAGTGACAGGCTTCAGAGCCGTCATCCTCGGATGGCTTTTGAGGGAAACTCCGGGCCTTCCCCAGGAGGTTTTGCATTGGCTTGGGGTATCCTCAGTCGTTTGGGGGGCTTTCCGAGCCGCTATAGCCGAGGATTGGGGGGAACTAAGCGCTTATGCCGCCACGGCCGAAGCCGGGGCCTTGCTCCTCTTAACGGCCGAGGGCAGGCTTGAGGCCGCGTTTGTTTACTCCTTGCTGGCTGGATTGGGCCTCTTGGCTTTGGGGGCAGGGGCTTGGGGCTTGAAGCATTCATTGGAAGAAAGCATCCCGGTGAACCTTGCAGCTTCCCTCCTGCTGGCTGGGATTTTGGCCGTGGCTGGTTTGCCCTTGACCCCGGGCTTCCCGGCTCAAATTTTGGCTTTAAATTGCCTTGCAAAGTGGGAAGGCCTTTTGGTCATCCTCGCGGGGTTTGGGCCGATAGCGGGCGGGGCAAGGCTTTTCAAGCCTTACGCCCTTGCCCTCCGCTCCGACCCAAGCAATGAAGCCGGCCAGGCCCTAATCCTCCTTTTCACCCTCATCCTCTTCCTTATCCTCGGCTTTGCCTTTTCCTAAACCATGTAACAAGCCACGTAATGGCCTCCGCCTTTATCCTCAAGGGGCGGATGAGGGCTATCTTGGCAAATCTTCGCTGCCTGGAGGCATCGGTCAAGGAAGCGGCAAGTTGGCGGCGGATTTATCGGCTCCGAGATAGCCCCCTTTATCTCCGGAATTGGCCGCTTGTAACGCGGGTCGGGAATGGGGACGGCGGAGATGAGGGCGCGAGTGTAGGGGTGAAGGGGCTTCTGTAGGACCTCCTCCATTTCCCCCATTTCCACTATCTTACCGAGGTACATAACTGCTAAGCGGCTGGACATATATCTGGCCACAGCCAGGTCATGGGTTATGTAAAGGTATGTGACCCCGAGCCTCTCGGCCAAGTCCAACATGAGGTACATTATTCCTGTTCGGATGGATACGTCCAGCATGGAAGTGGGCTCATCGGCTACTACGAATGAAGGCTCAATTATGAGGGCCCGGGCGATTGCCACCCTCTGCCTCTGCCCTCCCGAAAGTTCATGCGGGAAGCGGAAGAGGAAAGAGGAGGGGGGAGTAAGCCCGACTAAGGCCAACATCTGGGCTACCCTCTCTTCCCTCTCCAAAACATTTCCAATCCCCTGCACCACGAGTGGCTCCGCTACTGTATCAAAGACCGTAAAGCGGGGGTTAAGGGATTCGTAAGGGTCCTGAAAAATCATTTGGACATGGCGCCGGAAGCGTTTCAAGCTTTCCCCTTTAAGGGTGGAGATATCTACCTCCTCCCCATCCACCTTCATCAGGATGCGGCCGGAGGTTGGCTCCAAGAGCCGCACCAAAAGTTTTCCAGTTGTAGTTTTACCTGAGCCTGATTCCCCCACGAGGCCAAGGCTCTCCCCGCGCTTTATGGTGAAATTGATATCGTCAACGGCATGGACAAAAAGGCTTGCTCTTCGGAAAAGGCCTCTGGTAAGGGGGAAATATTTGCATAGATTTTCCACCCGCACAAGCGTCTCGCTCATCCTTCAGCCCTCCAGAGGATTCCAACAGGAAGCCATGTGGCCTGAACCATAATCTTTAAACTCTGGCTCTTTCTCCCGGCATATCTCGGTAGCGTACTGGCAACGGGGGTGGAAGCGACAACCAGACGGGGGATTAAGCAGGTCCGGAGGTTCCCCAGGTATGGTTACCAGTTCCCTCTTGGGTCCTATGATGCTGGGAAAGGCCGACATAAGCCCGGCTGTGTAAGGGTGAATTGGGTGGTGGAATATCTCTTCCGCATCGGCAAGCTCCACAAGCTTTCCGGCATACATTATCCCGATGCGGTGGCTAACTTCAGCGATGACGGCGATATCGTGGGAGATGTAAATCATGGTAGTGCCGAGTTTTTCCTGAAGGGCTTTAAGCTCTCGGAGTATGTTGTCCTGGACGATTACATCCAAAGCGGTGGTGGGCTCATCGGCGATGATTAGGTCTGGCTCGCAAGCCAGAGCCATGGCGATAACGGCCCTCTGCCTCATCCCGCCGCTATATTCATGGGGGTATTGGTCCATAAATTTAGGGTCAAGGCCTACCAGGCGGAAGAGATTGGCCACCTTCTCCCTGGCCTCAGAATAATCTATGTTGCCAAAATGGGTCTCCATCGCTTCTATAATCTGGTCGCTTACCCTGTAGACGGGGTTCAGGGAGTTCATGGCCGCCTGGAATATCATGGAGATGCGGCGCCAGCGGAAGCGCCTCATCTCATCCTCGCTTAAGGGGACAAGGTCCGTGCCGTCAAAATAGATGTGCCCACCCTTTATCACCGCATTTTCGGGAAGGAGCTTCATTATGCTTATGGCCAGTGAAGTCTTGCCGCAGCCAGATTCTCCGACCAAGCCCAGGGATTCACCCTTGCGGATTTCCAAGCTAACATTATCCACCGCCGAAACTTCGCCGGCCTTGGTCATGTAATGCATCGTGAAATTTTCTATCTTAAGGATGCTCTCGGCCACTTCTACCCCCTCAGATTGGATTATCGCTTGCGAAGGCGTGGGTTAACTATCTCATCCAATGCCCTTCCAACCAAATAGAAGGCGGAGCAAAGCAGGGTTATGGACAGCCCTGCGGGCACAATTAGCCACCAAGTTTTGGGGTTAAGCAAGTAGCCCGCTGTTTGTGCGGTGTGAATCATAAGGCCCCAGGACATGCGGATGTTTAATAGGCCGAAGAAAGAGAGCACTGCTTCCGAGAATATGGCGCTGGTGACAGAGAACATCATGTACAAGAACGAAAGGGGCATGAGGTTAGGGATAATGTGGCGGAAGATTATGTGCCAATTGGACCCACCGGATACCTTGGCAGCTTCTATGTAAGCCCGAACTTTTATTGTAAGGGCCTGGGATTTTATCACGATGCCGGTTCCGCCAAAGCCCGAAAGAATGCCTATGACTATAGCCAAGATTATGAGGTTCATCTTGAACAGAGCGCTCAGGACGATGAGGATGGTGACGAAGGGGAGCATTATAATTAGGTCGGCCAGACGCATTAGGAGGGTATCAATAATCCCGCCGAAGTAGGCAGCCACTGCCCCCACCGTAGTGCCAATGGTCACAGTGATTATGGCCGCTAAAATTCCCAGAGCAAATTCCGAGCGGGTGCTATACATTAGCTGGCTGAGGACATCTCTCCCCAACGGGTCAGTGCCTAAAAGGTGTCGGAAAGAGGGGGGAGCAGGCTGGAGGACCTCATCGTAGGAATAGCCTACTATGGGGTCGTAAATGTTCGGGTCCCAGACCCATTTCATCAGGATAGGATGGGCTATGGCCATAATGGCATAGAAGATGATTATGCCTAACCCTACAAGGCCTATCTTGTTCTCAGAGAAGAGCCTCCAATTGTTGCGGATTTCACGCCAGGTTAGGTAGAGGCGCACCCGCCAAAGGGGCATTTCCTTGAGCCTTTTCCGCTCTTCCTCCTCCAGGATGACTTCCACCTTTGGCTTTGTAATTACCTTCGTTTTCTCTTCCATCACTCCTCCCTTTAAGTGTAGCGAATTCTGGGGTCAAGGTAAGCGTAGGTTATATCGGCTACAAGGTGTCCCAGGAGAGCAAGGGTTCCAGTGAAGACAAGCCCGCCCATGACCATCGGGATATCTTGGGCGACGGCTGCTTCCAGAAGGGTAAGACCCATTCCCGGCCAGGAGAAAACGGTTTCAGTAATGACACCACCATCCAGGACGAAAGCGATGGAGAAGATGAATGAGGTTATGACCGGGAGCATGGCATTGCGAGCTACATGTTTATCCCTTATCACCCCCTCTGGCAAGCCTTTGGCTCTCGCCGCCATCACGAAATCTTCCCGCATCGTTTCCAGCATGCTATTGCGGGTAAGGAGCATCATCCCAGCAAAGTTTATCAGGGTAAGGGTCATGACCGGCAAAATCAAGTGGTAGAGGATGTCCAGAGCATAGCGGGTTATGCCCGAAGGAAGCCAATAAGCTAAGAGGCCGGCCAGGATTATCAGAACTCCGGCCCCCCTCAGCCCCCGTCTCAGGGCTAAGTTCAGGCGCCTCGTTGCCAGAAGCACCAAAAACAGGGCCAAAGAGGCTACGAAAGCCGAAAGCAAAATCCTAATGAAGACATAATTTGCATCAACCGGCGCACCGCGCCACAAAGTCGGGGTGACGAATTTGCCTACCGGGAACAAGTGGAGGATGTAAGCAAAAATCCAAATCATCATAAGGCCAAACCAAGGGGTGAAGACGGTGTAAAGGGTAACACCACCTATGGTGAGGACATACTCAAAGGCTTGTCCTCTCCTCCAGGCCAACACTTTGCCTGCGGAGAAGCCCAGTAGGAAGGAAAGGATTTGAGCCGTTAGGAAGAGGAGTATAGTGCGGGGGGCTCTCTCGGCTATTACGGAGACCACAGACCTCGGATAATGCTCAAAGGAAATTCCCAAGTTGCCTTTGAGCAGAGAGCCCATATAGCGCAGGTAGCGCTCCCAGAGGGGTCTATCTAAGCCGAACTGGGCCTTAAGGGCTTCCCTTTGTTCCTTGGTAAGCTTAGGGTTAGAAAGGAAAGTCTGGGCATAGTCCCCAGGCTGCGCTTCCAGAAGGAAATAGACAAGGGTCAGGAAAACAAAAAGGGTTATCACGATTTGACCGAGCCTTCTAAGGACGTACCTAAGCATAATCCCTCCCCTTTACCTGATTAAAACGGGGGGTAAGGGTTAAACCCCTACCCCCCGCAAAGCCTCCCCACTCTTTACTTCACATGGACCAAAGCGGGCAAGCCGTTCACATACTGGAGGCCTCCCAGCGTATCAGTGTAAGGATATTCTACTGCGGCGGCGCGGTAGGCCTCTATAATGCCGGTGTCAAAGAGGACTACGTATGGTAGCTCTTCGGCCAGGACTTTCTGGATTTCGTCGGCAACCTTCTTGCAGGACTCAAAAGTATCGCAGGTCTTGATTTCGTCGGCGAGCTTGTCAAATTCGGGGTTGGAGTAGCCACCGGCATTCAAATCGCCCAGGCCAGACCGCTCGCTGTGGAAGAAGTCGCGCACGTAGTCGGGGAAGATGCTTAAGCTCCAGCCAAGAATCCACATGTCAAACTTCTGCTCATCAAATACCCTGGTAACGATGATGTTGAAGCCGGTCAGGTTAGCCTTGACGGGGATTCCGAATTCCTGGAGCCACTTTTCAATCCAGATGGCGAAGGTAGCGCGGAGCGGGTCGTAGCCGGCGCTGGGGGCCAGGAGCTCCATCTCCGGAACAGGCTTGCCGTTGGGCATAATCAGGCGGCCGCCTGGGATGACCTGGCGGTTGTCCTTGTCCCAAGTGGGCTTCTTGTTGCCTTCCCACTTGTAACCAGCGGCCTCCAGGATTTCAATTGCTTTATTGATGCGTTCCTCCCTGGTCATAGGAGTGCCGTCTTCCTTGAGGCCGAACTTGGGGACATTATCGGTGTACCAAGCCTTGTTCCCAGGAGGAACAATGGTATACATCGGGAAGGCCACACCCTGGAGGATGGTCTTGGCCACGAATTCCTTGTCAATGAGGACGGCCACGGCCTGGCGGAAAGCCTTATCGTTCATAGGAGGCTTGCGGCAGTTGAAGCCCAGGTAGCGGAAGCCGTTAGTCGGGTTCTCAATAATTGCCAGGTTGGGGTCAGCTTCTACTTGGGCACGCAGGCCGCGCTGGAGGCCTAAGGGGTTGAGGAGGAAGTGGATTTCGCCGTTCTTGAGGGCCAGGACGGCTGCATCCTGGGTTCCGTAGAGGGTATAGATGACCGAGGAGACGAATGGACCAACCTCCCATTCCTTGTCCACTTCGCCGGTGGGCTCGCCGTAGCCTACGAACTCATAGACCCCCTTCTTGACCTCCTTGTAGGCGCCGTTCTTGTATTCGGTGACCTTCACACCCTTGAAGAAGTAATCAGGGTTGGCGACGTTCTCAGCGAAGGCTCCTTTCTCCCACTTGGAGAAGACGAATGCACCGGCCACTGGCTCATTCTTAGGCTCGTGGCCGAAGAGGACATTCAAAGCCTCGGAGCGCTTCTCTTCGTAAGCCTTCTTTTCCTCCTCGGTGGCGCCTTCCGGTGGAGGAGTAAGGGCTGCCAGAGCCTTCTTGGCCTCCTCTACAACCGGTTCCCAGTAAGCCTTGGAGAGGATTGGACCCTGCAGAGCTCCGTATTCGTGGACGGCGAGGCCAGGCTTCTTCTTGTAGATGAATTTGACGGTGTAGTCATCTACAGCCTCAGCTCGCTCCAAGAAGTTGGGGTCATAGACTGTAGCCCAGTTGCCGGGGAGCTTGAGCTCAAGGGCGGTGTTGACGGTGAAAGCCACATCGTGGGCGGTGAGTGGCTTGCCGTCGCTCCACATTATGCCCTTCTTGAGCTTGACAACGCTCACCCAGTATTCGCCCTCTTGCTTGAGAGGCTCAGGCATCCCATCGGCAACCCCTGGCACGAGCTGGAAGGTTCGGTCGGCGAGCCCGTAGAGGCTGACGCGCTGCGGGTTAAGGACGTAAGCATTCCACACAGTGGCGTTAGGCCCCATATAGGACCAGTAGTTTACGGTGGACAGGTCGGAGAAAATGCCGACTTTATAAGGCTTGGCTGGGACAGGAGTAGGTGTAGGGGTTGGGGCCGGCGTTGGGGTAGCAACCGGCGCTGGGGTGGGGGTAGGAGTGGGTGCAGGCTTGCAGGCTGCTACCAACATTGCTAACACTGTGAGCAACCCGGCGATTATCCACAGTCTTCTACTCATTTTTCCCCTCCTCAAATTTTTTGTTCTTCTGTGGGGAGGCTTTCAGCCTTTAGCGGGTACCCCTGAGCCGAGGGTCAAGGGCATCCCGAAGGCCGTCTCCTAAGAAGTTGAAGGCAAACATCGTAATGGCCAAAGCCAGGGCCGGGAATATAGCCTGATTCGGATAAGTCCTTATTACCCCAGCACCTTCGGAAATCATAAGGCCCCAAGAAGGAGTAGGCGGGTTAACCCCAAGGCCTATGAAGGATAGGAAGGCTTCCAAAGAGATGTAAGAAGGTATAGCCAAAGTTTCAGCTACAACTAAGGGGCCTATTATGTTGGGGAAGATGTGGCGGAACATTATCCTCAAGTGGCCTGCCCCTATAGCCCTGGCTGCTTCTATGAACTCCTTCTCCTTTACTGAAAGGACCTGCCCTCTGGTTAGGCGGGCCATGGTCTCCCAAGCCGTAAGCCCTATGCCTATGAAGATGAATAGCATTCCCCCCACTTTGGCGTCAAGTTGGCTTACAGCATAAACGAATGTCCCAGGAGCAGGGTGAGCAAGGGTGGAACGGAAGAAAGCCATGAGTAGGATTATGAAAAGTAGACCGGGGAAAGCGTAAAGCACATCCACGGCACGCATCATTATGTTATCAACTCGCCCGCCGAAGTACCCGGAGATGCTCCCATAGATTGTGCCTATTACCAGGCTTATTATGGGGCCGATGAAAGCAACTGTGAGGGAAATTCTCGTCCCGTAGATTATGCGGCTCAGGATATCACGCCCCACATAATCTGCTCCCAATGGGTAACGGTCGCTTATCCGAGCATAGCCTTTCATGGAGGGGAAAAGCCAAAGCATCCAGGCGGGCACTTTGTTGTTATCCACGAGGACCTGCTCATAATAGGTGTAAGGGGCTATGTATGGGGCAAATATGGCCACAAAGATAAGGGCTATAACGATGATGCCTCCTACAACCGCCGCCCTGTTGCGGATAAGCCTAAGGAAGGCATCTTCCCAAAAGCCTCTTGAGGGGCGTGCCAGAACCTCAGGCCTAACTCTCAAAGCTGCAGCTTGCTCGCTCATCCTCTACCTCCTCAATCTGTAAGCCTTATCCTCGGATCCAGGAAGGCGTAGGTTATATCCACCATTAAATTAGCCAGGACCAGGATTACGGCATAGAGGAGTATGGTGCCCATGATAAGGGGGTAATCCCGGTTGGTTATGCTTATCACGAAGTACCTGCCCATCCCTGGAATGCCGAAGATAGTTTCGGTAACGAAGGTGCCTGTAACTAAAGCGGCAAACATCGGGCCAAGGACTGTTACCACCGGTATCATTGAGTTCTTAAGGGCATGGACAAAGATTACCGCCCTTTCTGGAAGCCCCTTAGCCCTGGCCGTCCGAATGTAATCCTCCCTCAAAACCTGCAAGAGGCTTGCCCTTGTAAGCCTGGCGATGAGAGCCGATTGCCCAAGGCCAAGGGCTATAGAGGGCATAATGGCATACTTAAAGAACTCCGGCCCGAGTTTTGAGGGGATAAAACCCAAGATAAAAGGAGGCTTTGCCCCCCAACCCGTTGGGGGAAGCCATTTGAGGGTCACTCCAAATATCCAAATCAGGATTGGCCCAAGGACAATGACGGGGACCGAAACCCCAAAGATGGCAATGCCCATTCCCAGATAATCCCATATGGTGTTCTGCTTAAGGGCAGCCAAGATTCCCAGAGGTATACCGATAAGAACTGCCACCAAGAGGGCCAGGGTTCCCAATTGGGCCGAAATTGGGAACTGCTGACGGAAATAATCGTTAACGGTGCGGCTACGGGAACTGTAAGAAGGGCCGAAGTTCATCCATTTAAGCCAAAGCTTTTCCCCAATCTTTACGTTTATGAGGTGGTCATCGGTTAGGGAAGTGCCCGGGGGTATGTGGGAAATGTGTGGGATGAAAACATCCCAGAGGTAGCGGAGATATTGCTTAGGCAAAGGTTCATCCAGGTGATACTTAGCGTTCAGATTGGCTAAAATTTCTGGGGGAACAGCCTTTTCCCGGTCAAATGGCCCGCCAGGCACGGCATGCATGAGCAGAAAAGTAATGAGAGAAACCACAAAAAGGACTAAAAGCATCCAAAGGAAACGCCTTACAATGTATCTGGTCATCCCTCCTGCGCCTCCAGGTTTTTAGTCAAGACAGAAAAGGGGGAGGGTTTTCCCCTCCCCCTTGGGCCTGCTTTTTACTTTGCAATATCCCACTTCTCAATGTGCTCAAGGCCGCCCAGGATGGAGAAGGTCCTCTTTACATAAGGCTTGGTGCAGGTCACCCTGGTGTACCAGTAGATGGGGGCGATGACGGCATCTTCGTAGACCAGTATCTGTTCGGCCTGAGCATAGAGGTCAACGCGCTTCTTGGGATCCATCTCCTTGGCGGCAGCGACCACAAGCTCTTCAAATTTATCGTTCTTCCAGTTCACGCCACCGCCCTCGGCCGGGTTGGCAGAACCTCCGAAGGAGAAGACCTCACGAGTGAAGTTGTTGGCGTCGGGGTAGTCCTGGCACCAGCCAAGCCTCCAGATCTGAGGAGTGGCCTTGGGGTCACGGATGGTCTTGAGGTAGACTTTCCACTCCTGGCTGGCCAGCTTCACGTTGATTCCCAGCTTCTCCTTCCACATCTGCTGGATGGCCTGGGCAATCTTCTCATGGCCAACGCCCACGTTGAACATCAGGGTGAGGTCCAAGTCCTCAGGCTTGAGGCCTTTCTCCTTGAGGTATTCATCAAGAAGCTTCTTAGCTTCCTCAGGATTGTACTTCACGCCGAGGTCGGGATAATCCTTAGGAGTGGGACAACCGGTCAAGCCTGGGCGGCAGAACCACTGAGCAGGCTCCTGACCACCCTTAAGGACGTTCTCTACCAGAGCCTTCCGGTCAATAGCCATGGAAAGGGCACGGCGCACCCTTACATCATTCACTACTGGAGCCTTGGTGTTGAAGCCATAGTAGTAGGTGCAGAGGACAGGACCAATGACAAGCTCTTTGGAGAGGACGGGGTCAGCCTTCACTCGGTCAATGTCGCCGATGGGCACGCCCGCTACATCCAAGTTCCCAGCTTCATACTCGGCAAAGGCAGCGGTGTCTTCAAGCATCCTGAAGACGATTTCATCAATCTTAGCCTGAGGAACGCTGGGGATGCCAGGCCAGAAGGGGTTCTTGACCAAGACGATGTGGTCTTCGTGGACCCATTCCTTGAGGGTGTAGGGACCATAACCCTGGAAGAAGCCGGTCTCGGTCCACTTATCGCCGCGGGCCTCGGTGCACTCATCGCCCTCAATCAGCCAGGAAGGCTCGGCGTGGGCAACCCACATCCCGGCGATGTTGGCGTTGTAGGCCGCAGGCTCCTTGAAGGTAATCTGCAGGGTGTAATCATCAATGACTTTGACGCCCACGGCAGCAGTGTCGGTGATGACCCCTTTGTTGAAGTCCTCAGCCCCTTCAATGGCGAAGGCCAGGACATAAGCGTAGTCGGAGGCAGTTTCAGGTTTGAGGGTGCGGATTATCCCATACCAGAAGTCCTGGGCCTTTACTTCCCTGGGCTTGCCCTGGCAGTCCAGGACTTGAACAACTTCGCCCTTGGCGGCATCGTACTTAACCCAGTAGATGCCCTTGCGGAGGTGGAAGGTATAGGTCTTACCGTCTTCGGAGATATCCCAGCTCTCCGCCATCCCAGGCTCAATCGCTGCTGTCTCCTCATTCTGGCGGGTAAGGCCAACGCTGGTCAGTTCAATAACCTGGACAGAGGAAACGTCAGTAGCCAGAGAAGGGTCAAGGGTTGGGACATCACCGGGGCCGAGGTTCATTCTAAGGACTTTCTTAGGAACAGGCGTTGGGGTAACTACAACTTCTTTGGTGACCACTACTGTTTCCTTGACAATTTGCGGTGTAGGGGTAGCACAGGCCGAAAGGAGCATAGCAGCGGTCACCACCAGCGCTAAGGCTACAGAAAGCTTTCTGCTCATCTTACCTCCTCCTTAGTTTGAATTGAGCAGGCCCTCTTTATATTTACACCGAAAGCTTTGGGTTGTCAAGTTTGAGCTTCCGGGTTTGTAGAATCACTATTTTCCCCACCCTCGTTGGCTTAGGGTTTGCCGGCGTTTAGGGTCCCACTCGGGGCGAGTTTGCTTAGGTGGACAACTCGCCCCCTTTAAGGTTTTGTGGGGGACACCCCCAAACCCCCCCGCCAGGGGGGCTTCGCCCCCCTGGACCCCCCAGGTTTTCCCACCCTCGTGGGCTGAGGGTTCACCAGAGTTTTGGGTCCCACTCGTGGCCGGGTGACAAGAGTTAGCTACCTCTCCCCTTCTTTGAAAATTTTGGGGGCACATCCCCCAATCCCCCTGGGATGGGGCTCCGCCCCCTCCACCCCCTTTGCCCACCCTCGTGGGCTGAGGGTTCGCCAGAGTTTCGGGTCCCACTCGTAGCGTGCTGGTAATAGTTAGCTGCTCTCCCCTTCTTTGAAAATTTTGGGGGCACATCCCCCAAGCCCCCTGGGATAGGGCTCCGCCCCCTCCACCCCCGCTTTAGTTATGGTCGGCGAAGGCCGACCTTTTTCAAAGAGGCTGACTTTAGTCGGCTAAAGGGCACATCCCCCAAACCCCCGCCATGGGGCTTCGCCCCCTTGGCCCCCCAGTTTGCCCACCCCCGTGGGCTTAGGGTTTGCCAGAGTTTTGGGTCCCACTCGTGGCCTGGTTAGCCCCCTCCCTGAGGTGGAGAGGGGAGAACCCCGCCAAATTTTCCCCCTTCCTTCGCAGGGAACGGGGTCAGGGGGTTAGGTCGTAAAGGGCACAGCCCCCTGGACCCCCAGTTTCATGATGGAGCGTAGTGCCGCTACGTCCGTGCTCAGCAGAGGTTGACTTTTAGCCAAGGGGGCAATACCTGCCCTTCGCATTGCAAAAGTGGGCAGGTTTTCCCAAAACCGCACTTCGTGATAAAATTAAAAAGGCTTGCCGAGGGGGCAAACATGACCCTTTCCTTAGCTCATTTGATCCCTCAAGTGGAAAAAATGGCCGAAGAATTGGCCGAAGAAAGAGCTCAGCACCATAAGGTGTTAGGGAAGGTCCAGGAACTCCTCAACCTCTATTCCCTCTCAGCACTTGATTTCAAAGCCAAAGCCAAAGAATTTGGGGCCGCAATCCCCTCCCACGAGCCAATTGACCTTCGGAAACCACCAACACCCTTGTCCCCCTATGAGGGAGGTTATGTCATCGCTGCTGATGGCTCCCAAATCCAGCCCGACCGCCATGGCATTGCCCTCTACTACTTGATAAACGTAGGGAGCATTGTCCTTAAGGAAGGAAGCGGCGAAACCCCGGTCCCCAAAAGCACCCCTTACCTCTACTACAAAGACGAAGACCTTTACGAAGGGAACCGGCTGGTCCAAGGAAACCTGTTGGATGTCCGAAGGGAACTGGCGGAGCTTCAGGAACTTTCGGCCAGGGTAAGGGAAGTGGCAAGTGAGAAGGACGGAAGAGGGAGAACCCCAATCTTAGCTTTAGCCGATGGAACTCTGCTCCTCTGGGTATTGGAAGAGGAGAAGGACCGCCACCTGGATAAAATCAAGGCTTATGTGGAAGAGATGGAGAAAATCCGAAAGGCCGGAGCACTCTTGGCCGGCTTCATAAGCCGCCCCCGCTATAGCGAAGTAGTGGACCTTCTGAGGCTAATGCACTTCGGGGAAGAGCCGTTTTCCCACCCACCTCACCGACGCCCCTGGGGGCGCTTGACCGATGCCGCCCTCTTTTCTTTCCTCCCCGTCGGTTGGCGTTCCGCACTCTTTGAAAGCCCTTCACCCTTGAACGATTACTACGGGGAAAGCCGCATCTTCTTCTTCTACCTCAACGTCGGCGGAGAAATAGCCAGGATTGAAATTCCGGCTTGGATAGCCTTACCCTCCTACGCGGAAGGCTCCGGAGGCTTGGTAGATTTGGTGCAAGCCATGGTCCTTAAGCAGTGCGAAAACACTCAAGGCTACCCCTACGTCTTGGAAAGGGCCCACGAACTGGCAGTGATAAAAGCATCGGAAAAGAGAAGCCTTGAGGAGATGATAGAGCGGGCAATGTTCAAAAGGGGGCTAAGCCCGCTCGTTTCACCCAAAGAGAGGTGGAAGAGGTTAGTATAGGATGGGGCAAGAGATTGGCAGGGTCCTTCAAGCCAATACCACTAACTTTACCGCCGGCTGCCGGATGATGCTCCAGGATATCCCTTCCTTCGGCGATTTTGTCCGGGTTATAGCCCAAGATGGAAGCATAATCTACGGCTTCATTTACAATGTAGCCATCCAAAGCGACCCAACTGTGCGCCAGCTCATCACAGCCCCCGATTTGCCAGAGGAATACATAAAGGACCAAATAGAGAACAGGCTCCTTCCCGTGGAATTTTCGGTGGCCGTGGTAGGCTACAAACGGCGCGGCTTAATCCGCCAGGAACCTCCCCCACAACCCCCTCTGCCCTTCAGCGTAGTAGAAACCTCCTCCCCTGAAGAAATTGAAGAATTTGCCCGTTCCGGCTTCAACTTCCTGCGAACCCTCCTCAACATCCCCGGCATCCCATCCGATGATGTAATAGCCGTAGCCTTGAGGCGGATAGCTGGGTCCCTGGGGAAGGAAGGGCATTACTTCCTGGTAGATGCAGGCCGCGAGCTAACCAAACTTCTCTATCAAGATACTGCCAGGCTTGAAGGCATCCTCCGGCGCATAAAATCGTAGATAGGCCTTATTGGGAGATGAGATGACAAGGAGGTCACTATGAGCAGGGCTTTAAAAATCGTAACCATAATCGTAGCCATACTGCTGCTCCTGGGGCTGACCCTCTCCGGCTTCCTCTATTACACCATCCGCAAGCCATGGCCTAAGACCAGCGGCACGATAACCGTAGAAGGGCTCAAAGCCCCAGTGACCATAATCAGGGACAAGTGGGGCGTGCCTCACATCTACGCCTCTAACATCCACGACTTGTTCTTCGCCCAAGGCTACGTCCACGCTCAGGACCGCTTCTGGCAAATGGAATACTGGCGGAGGATTGGGAGCGGTCGCCTATCGGAAATCTTTGGGGAAGCAACCCTCAGCGCCGACAAATTCATACGCACCTTGGGCTGGCACAGGACAGCCGCCAAAGAACTTGAGCAACTGGACCCAGAAGTAAAAGCGGTCCTGGAGGCCTACTCGGAGGGCGTTAACGCTTACCTCAAGGAGAACAAGGGGAAACTTGGCCTGGAATTCACCATCCTCGGCCTTATAGGGGCAAAGTTTGAGCCCGAACCCTGGACCCCCTACAATACCCTGACCTGGGCTAAAGTAATGGCCTGGAACTTGGGAGGAAACTGGGAAATGGAAATCTTCCGGGCTATGCTCTTAAACAGGATAGGCTCCGCACGCCTCAAAGACATAGACCTACCATATCCTCCCAACCGGCCGGTAATAGTCCCTCACCCCGAGACTGGCCCTTCATCAACCCCTGCAACCCCAGTCCCCTTGGCCGAAGCTACCCTGAAGAGCATACCTTGGGAAGCCCTGGAAATCCTCAAAGCTGGCCCAGGCCTTGGAAGCAATAACTGGGTAGTCTCAGGCCAACGCACTACCACCGGACGCCCTCTCTTGGCCAATGACCCCCACTTGGGCATCCAAATGCCCGCTATATGGTATGAAATCGGCCTGCACTGCGAGCCTGTAAGCGAAGATTGCCCGTTTAACGTCGTCGGAGCCTCTTTTGCTGGATGCCCCGGGGTAATAATAGGCCACAATGCCTACATAGCTTGGGGCGTAACCAATGTCAACCCCGACGTCCAGGACCTTTACGTGGAGAGAATCAACCCCGAAAACCCCGACCAGTACGAAGTGGATGGAAAGTGGGAGGACATGCAGATAATTTGGGAAGAAATAAAAGTGCGGGGTAAAAAGGAGCCGGTCATGGTGCGGGTCCGCCTCACCCGCCATGGCCCGATAATAAACGATGTGGCCGGCGGTACTGAGGAGACCTGGGCCTACGGGTGGCAACCTCTGGCTTTCCGCTGGACGGCCCTTGAACCCGGCACCATCATGAAATCCGTACTCCTCCTAAACAAGGCTCGCAATTGGCAAGAATTCAGGGAAGCCCTCAAATACTGGGATGCCCCAAGCCAAAACTTCGTCTACGCCGATGTAGAAGGCAACATAGGCTACCAGATGCCCGGCAAAGTTCCAATCCGCAAAAAGGGCGATGGCTCAATGCCCGTTCCGGGATGGAACAGCGAGTATGAGTGGACCGGCTACATCCCGTTTGATGAACTGCCTCGCACCTTCAACCCGCCCGAAGGCTACGTAGTTACAGCCAATAACGCCGTAGTAAAGCCCGATTTCCCCCACTTCATCGCCCGCGACTGGAACCGAGGTTACCGGGCTCAACGCATAGTTGACCTCATAACTTCCAAGGACAAGCTGAGCATTGATGACTTCAAAGCCATCCACATGGACTCCTACGTCCTGCATGCCGAAGAGGTCATCCCTCACCTCTTGGCCCTTTCCCCAGAAGAGCCTCGCCTCAAAGAAGCCTTGGACCTACTCAAGCAATGGGATCGCCGGGCCGTTCCGGAATCCGTAGGGGCCACGATTTTTGAAGCCGTAAGGCTGAGCCTGCTCCGCAACATCCTGGCCGACGAGCTCGGCGAAAAAGCTTTCCGGGCCTTCCTGGGCACCGAATCCCTCACCATGCAAGTCCTGGCCACAATCCTGGCCGACCCTCAATCTCCCTGGTACGATAACATCTACACCCCCAAGACCGAAACGAGGGAAGAAGTGCTTACCAAGGCCCTCAAAGAAGCCGTGGACGAGCTGACAAAGCGCTTGGGCAAGGACATGAACAAATGGCAATGGGGCAAAGTCCACACCGCAACCTTCCGGAACGAGACCCTTGGCAAATCGGGCATAAAGCCCATTGAATCCCTCTTCAACCGTGGCCCTGTGCCTGTAAGCGGTAGCTGCGAGACCGTGAACAACACCCTTTACGACCCTAAGAACCCATTTGAGGTATCAGTTCTGCCGTCCTACAGGCAAATTGTAGATGTTGGGGCCTGGGGCAACTCCCTCTCCATCCACACAACTGGCCAATCCGGTCATCCTTACCATCCTCACTATGGCGACTTCATAATGAAGTGGGCCACGGGCGAATACCACCCGATGCTTTGGGACAAGGACCAAGTGCAACGCTTTGCCGAGGCCAACTTAACACTAAAGCCAAAGTAAAATCTAACCGCAAAGGGCGCAAAGAACGCAAAGATATTTACAAAATTTCCCTCTTGCGCCCTTTGGGATTTAAAAAACGCAGGTGGAGGGGGCACAACCCTCTCCCAGAGTGTGCGGGGGCTGTGCCCCCTTACGACCTAACCCCCTGACCCCCTTCCCTCGCAGGGAAGGGGGAAAATTTGGCGGGGTTCTCCCCTCTCCACCTCAGGGAGGGGCTGGGGAGAGGCTAACCCCGCCACGAGTGGGACCCAAAACTCTGGCAAACCCTAAGCCCACGGGGGTGGGCAAAACAGGGGTCCAGGGGGCGTAGCCCCCTGGCGGGGGGTTTGGGGGATGTGCCCCCAGAATAAAACGAGGGACGAGCAGCCCACATTAGCAACCCCGCCATGAGTGGGGCCCAAAACTCTGGCAAACCCAAAGCCCACGGGGGTGGGCAAAACGGGGGTCCAGGGGGCGGAGCCCCCTGGCAGGGGGCTGTGGGGGGTGTCCCCCCACAAAACCTTAAAAGGGGGCGAGCAGCCCACATTAGCAACCCCGCCACGAGTGGGGCCCAAAACTCTGGCAAGCCCAAAGCCCACGGGGGTGGGCAAAACAGGGGTCCAGGGGGCGGAGCCCCCTGGCAGGGGGCTGTGGGGGGTGTCCCCCCACAAAACCTTAAAAGGGGGCGAGCAGCCCACATTAGCAACCCCGCCACGAGTGGGACCCAAAACGTTGGCAAGCCCAAAGCCCACGGGGGTGGGCAAAACAGGGGTCCAGGGGGCGGAGCCCCCTGGCAGGGGGTTTGGGGGATGTGCCCCCAAAACTTTAATAAGGAGGTAAACCTATGCCCAAAATCACCTTTACCCTTAACGGCCAAAAACAAACAGTTGAAATCCAACCATCCGAAACCCTCGCTCACATGCTGCGGGAAAAACTCGGCCTTACAGGAACAAAAATAGGATGCGAAGAAGGAGAGTGCGGCGCCTGCACCGTCATCGTCAACGGTAAAACCGTCACCTCTTGCATCTACCCAGCTATGAAAGTGGACGGAGCTCAAGTTGAAACCATTGAAGGCCTATCCTCAACCGGTAAACTCCACCCCATCCAAGAAGCATTCATAGAACACTTCGCTGCCCAGTGCGGCTACTGCACCCCAGGCTTCATAATGTCTACTAAAGCTTTGCTGGACAAAAACCCCCACCCCTCAGATGAGGAAATCAAAGAGGCCATAGCTGGGAACCTTTGCCGCTGCACCGGCTATTACCAGATAATTGACGCTATCAAGGCTGCTGTAGGCAAAATATCAAGGGGAAGTGAGAAGACATGAAAGTGCGCTTGGCCTACGGCAAAGAAGGGCTCTGGATTGATTTGCCAGAGGGGCTGGAAGTAAAAATCATAGAGCCTAAGTTTGTCCCCGGCCTTCCGGACGAGGAATCGGCCATAAGGAAAGCCCTGAGGGAGCCTATAGCATCCCCTCCCCTCAGGGAACTGGTTCGCCCCTCCGACTCTGTAGCCATAGTCTTCAGCGATATAACCCGCCCAATGCCCAACCGCCGGGTAATACCTTTAATCCTGGAAGAACTATCCCACATCCCCAGGGAGAACATCGTCCTCATAAATGCCCTTGGGACCCACAGGCCTCAGACCCGCCAGGAGCTGGAAGAAATGCTGGGGCCAGAAGTGGTCTCCAATTACACAATCATCCAGCACGATTGCCACGATAAATCGGCCCTATACTACCTTGGGGAGACAAGCTTTGGCCATCCAGCTTGGGTTAACAGAGCCTACATGGAGGCTTCGGTGAAAATCCTCACCGGGTTCATTGAGCCGCACTTCTTCGCCGGCTTCTCCGGAGGACCCAAGGCAGTGCTTCCCGGCATATCTGGGCTGGAAACAATCCTCCTAAACCACGGAGCTGAAATGATAGACAGCCCTCAAGCTACCTGGGGGGTGACGGAGGGCAACCCTATCTGGGAAGAGATAAGGGAAGTAGCCTTCAAAACGCGGCCTTCATTCTTAGTCAACGTAACCCTGAATCGGGAAAAGCAGATAACGGGAGTGTTTGCCGGCGACGTTTGGGAAGCCCACGCTCAAGGGGTAAAGTTCGCTGCGGCTTCGGCCTTGGTAAAGGTGGAAGAGCCGTTTGACATCGTCATCACCTCCAACTCCGGTTACCCCTTGGACATAAATCTCTACCAAGCAGTCAAAGGGATGTCGGCAGCGGCGCGGGTAGTTAAGGAAGGCGGGAGCATCATAATCGCCGCCGAGTGCCGGGATGGCATCCCGGAGCATGGGGAATACAAGAACATCCTCAAGATGGCCTCTTCCCCGGCTGAACTTCTGGAAATAATCCGCCGGCCCGGCTTCCTCGTTCAAGACCAATGGGAAGCTCAGATTCAGGCCCTCGTGCAACTCAAGGCCGATGTTTACGTCAAAAGCTCCTACCTCACGGAATGGCAGATAAGGGAAGCCCTCCTAAAGCCTTGCTCCTCAATTGAAGAAACCCTCGGGGAGCTTTTGGCCAAATACGGCCCTGGAGCCAAGGTTTGTATCCTGCCCGAGGGCCCTCAAACAATACCCTGCCTTAGAAAATAGGCTGCGGGCATTAGAAAAAACAGCTTTACGGAGGGGAAAATGGTGGTGAAAATTGACCACATAGCCATTGCTGTTCAGAACCTTGATGAAGCCATCAAAGTCTACAAAGAAGCGCTTGGCCTTGAATTGGCAGGGGAAGAAGAAGTGCCCGAACAAGGGGTTCGGGTCGCTTTCCTGCCGATAGGGGATACACGCCTTGAGCTTTTAGAGCCCCTTTCCTCCGAAAGCCCCGTGGCTAAATTCCTGGAGAAGAGAGGGGAAGGAATCCACCACATCTGCCTTGAGGTTGAGGATTTGGAAAAAACACTGGCCGAGCTCGCCAACAAAGGGGTTAAGCTCATAGACGAAAAGCCTCGGCTCGGTGCTCACGGCCGGAAAATGGCCTTCGTCCACCCTAAAAGCCTGCATGGGGTCTTGTTAGAACTTTATCAAAAGGAGGAAGAGGATGACTAACGCCGTCATCGTCATAATGGCCACCATAGCCATAGCCTTTTCCCTCTTCGCATTGCTGGTAATCCTCTACAACTGGCTTCAAAGCAAGAGGCAAGGATACCCCTTGGAAGCCCAGATAGAAGCAGCGCTCCTCCCCATAATCTTCCAAGGGATATGCGCAGCTTACCGCTTGGGGGAAAGGGCTGTAGATGAAGGATATGAACGCCTTCGCGGGGCTGATAAAAAGCTAATCGCCGATTCTATCTATGCCATGCTCCCCGACAAAATCGGCAACTTTGACCTCACCCTGGTGAAAAGCATAATAACCAGGGAAAGGTTTGAGCAGCTTGTGCAGAACGTCTTTGATTCCTTTGACCGCTTCTATGTTGAGCACAAGGCGCACTTTGACGAGCTATTTGAAGAGTGGAAGAAGACTCATCAGCCTCTGAGCAAAGAGGAAGCCCCCGCTTAGGCTATCTCAGGCTTTATGAGGCCGTAATTGCCGTCTTTGCGACGGTAAATTACGTTTATCTGGCCATCTTCAGGGTTGAGGAAGATGAAGAAATCGTGGCCTAAGAGCTCCATTTGCTCAATGGCTTCCTCTTCTGACATCGGGGAGACAGGGAAAGTCTTAACCCGGACGATTTTGGGTGCCTCTTCTGGGACTTCGGGCAGGATTTCTTCCTGGGCACGGCCTCGGCCCTTTTCGTAGAGCTTGCCCTTGTAGCGCTCTATCCGGCGGGAAAGCTTATCAATCACCGCGTCAACGGCAGCGAAAATATCGGCAGAGCTTTCCTCCGCCCTGATTAGGGCCCTTGCGCCGCGCAAGGTTATCTCCACCCGGTGACTGTCCTTGGCGTTTTTGGTGCTCTGGCGAGAGAGCTCCACTTCCGCCTCCATGAGGTCGGGAAGATAGCGAGGCATCTTCTTGAGCTTTTTCTCCAGATACTCCTTAAGCCTTTCCGTTACCTCAATGTTCCTGGCGTTTATCTTTATGTACAATGGTTCCATAGCTCCCTCCTTGCCATCCTTTTTCCAGTTTCCAAATGGCCCACAAAGCTATTACCGCCAAAAGGCCCAGGATAGTCCATGCCTCGGCGAGGGAAGCTTGGGTTATGAAGAGGGCCAGTAAGCCCAGTCCCCCACTTATGAGGTAAATGGCCATTACCGCTTCCCTCTTGCTCAACCCCATGGCCACAAGCCTGTGAGATAAGTGGTCTTTACCTGGGGTGGTCAATGGGTTCAGCCCCCGGCGGAGGCGCGAGATTACCACAAGGGTTGTGTCAAATATAGGCACTCCGAGGATTAGGACCGGAACCATCCAAGTGACGGCCGGGATGTTCTGCGGGAAGCGCAGCTTTATCCCTACCGCCGCCAGCACGAAGCCGATGAAAAGGCTCCCTGAATCACCCATGAATATGGTGGCGGGGTTGAAATTGTAGAAGAGGAAGCCCAAACATCCGCCCAGGAGGGCAGCCGCCAACGCCCCCACAAGGTACTGCCCGTTCATCGCCGCCAGAAGCAGGAAGAAGGCCGATGCCACCACCGCTACCCCGCTGGAAAGGCCGTCCATGTTGTCCAATAGGTTCAAGGCATTGGTTATGCCCACAACCCAGAGGAGGTGGATGGGAAGATTGAGGTAATGGTAGGGGAAAATCTGGACCCTTACCCCCGTGAAGTAAAGGAGCAGGGCAGCGATGATTTGAACTGCCAGTTTAACCAGAGGCCTAAGGCCTACTCGGTCATCCCAAATGCCCATGAAGGAAACGATGGTTGCGCCTAAGAGGATGCTGAATAGCTGAGGGATGTAAAAGCGGTTCCCGGCCAGAAAGATGGCCAAGATGAAAGCCCCGTAGATAGCTACCCCTCCCAGCTTCGGTATCGGGTGCGAATGGACCTTCCTCGGGGACGGGTAATCCATGAAGCCGAGCTTGGGTGCAAGCTTGCGAGCAAGGGGAGTCCCGGCAAAAGCAATCACCAGGGCACTGGCAAAAATCAGGAAGTAATTGGTCATGCCTACTCCCTCAAGAACTGCGTAAGATAAGCCAAATTTCCTTCCAGGAAGGCCTCTTACCGTAAATCAGAATCCCGACCCGGAAGAGCTTTTCCCCCAACCATATAGCTCCTAAGAGGGACAGGCTTAGAATCGCCAAGCTGCCGGCTACATCTACCCAAGGGACCTTAGCCAGGGGGAGCCTGAAAAGCATCATGGTAGGAGCAGTTAAGGGGAAGAAGCTCAGGACTCTGGCTATGGTCAAGTTTGGGTTAGCCATGAGAAAACCGCTGAGCATGTAGGGGGCGGCAGCAAACAAGGATAGAATCCCTGCCACCTGTTGGCTCTCCCGCATGGTAGTTCCCAATGAACCGATTCCGGCCATGAGGAAGGCATAAATCGCAAAGCCGAGGACGTAATAAATGACTAAGAGCAATAAAGTGGACGGCGGAAGCGAGAAGGCCGAGATGGTAAGTAGCATAACGGCCCCGCTTGTAAACCCAAGAAGGGAAAGGAGCCAAACCAAAACCTGGGTCAGGCCAACGGCCCCCAAACCTACGACTTTCCCAACCAATAGCTCCAAGGGGGAAACCGAGGACACGATTATCTCCATCACCCTGTTCTCCTTCTCCTCGGCAATTCCTTGGAGCAAGTAGCCGGAGGAGACGAAAATGGTCATCACCAGCATAAAGGCGAGGAAATAGGGGATTATGAAGGTGAAGAGGATGCCCCACGGCCCACCGCCTTGAACCTTGCCCTTTTCACCTAATACTTCGGGCTGGATTGTTACAGGGTCCGCAGCTCTGCGGCTTACGGCCGGTTCCACTTTGCCTCGGAGCAAGTGGGAGACGAAGAAACCCTTGAACCATTTGGAATCTTCCAGCGCCACAGCCTCAAAGCTGCTTCCCTTGGCTATAACCCTTACCTTCCCGTTTTCAATGTAATCCGATGATATCACCAACACCGCATCCACCTTTCCGTCCTCCAGAGCCTTGCGGGCCTCCTCCTCACCCCCGAAAAGCGTAAAATTGCCCTCATACTCCGGGAGCAGAGGGGTGAAGAGGCCGGTCCCATCCACAACCCCTATCCTCTTAGAAGTGCCTTCAAAGAAGTTAACCAAAGATTGGCCCATGTTCTTGAGAAGTCCGCCCCCGTAAGCCCCCACAAGTAGTCCGATTAAAGCCAGGGCTGGGACTATGGCGGTCATTATGATGAAACCCGGCCTCCTGACATTGGTTACATACTCGTGCCGGATTATGGTCCAGACCTTAGATAAGCGCACTATGCCTCCCCTCCTTGACCACTTTCACAAATATGTCCTCCAGGGGCACCGGGGCCACTTCAAATGCCTCCAGCTCAACCCCTTCTTCCACGAGGGCTTTTATCACCGCCTGGGGTGATGTCCCTTCGGCCAAAGTTAGTAGAAAAGCATCGTCTTTTCTGGTTACAGCCTGCACGCCTTTTACAATGGGAGGCAATTGTGGGCTTTTGACCAAGATGCTGTTGGGGGTAAATCGCTTCTTTATCTCCCGGATAGGGCCGTAGAGAACCGCTTCCCCTTTATTAATCAGCAAAATGCGGTCGCACAGAGCTTCAACCAGGTTCATCTGATGGGAGCTCAACACCACCGTTTTACCCTGCTCGCGCAGCTCGGTGATGAGGCCTTTTATCAGCTCTACATTCACCGGGTCCAGGCCTTGGAACGGCTCATCCAAAAAGACGACTTCGGGGTCATGGATTATGCTGGCTATGAACTGGAGCTTCTGCTGCATCCCTTTGCTTAACTCTTTAACTTTACCCTTGGCTCTATCCAGGAGGTCAACCTTTTCCAGCAAAGAGTTAGCTCTTTCCTTGGCGACGAAGCGGGGCACGCCCTTAAGCTCGGCAAAGTAGACCAAAGTTTCCAGGACTCCAAGGCCTTGGTAGAGTCCTCTCTCTTCGGGGAGGTAACCGACTTTCTCCTTGACCTCGCTTGGGCTGCGGCCCAGGACCTTAACCTCGCCTTCGTCCGGCTTGAGGATGTCCATCAAGATGCGGATTGTGGTAGTCTTACCGGCCCCGTTTGGGCCCAACAGGCCAAATATTTCCCCCTTCTTTACCTCAAAGGAAAGGCCCCTTACGGCTACGAGTTCGCCGTACCTTTTGAGCAAGTTGCGAACTTCAATGACCATTGAATCCTCCACGGTTTCATTATAGCACAAGGCAAGCTTTAGGGGGAAATCTTACTCCGAGGAGACGCAGGTAGCTTCGCCACATGACGGGCACTCTGGGTAATGTGCCCCCAGGAGCCGGATTTGACTTATACGCTATTGGCCTTTATAATAAGGCTGTGGTCAGCTTGCCGGATTTGAAGAGGAGCTAAGAGACAAGGGATGACTTCACACCCTGGGACAAGGCCTGTCCTAATAGCTGACGCTAACACCTTGGCGGCGGAATTGAGCCGTCAAGTAGCTGGACGCCCAGAGCTAAGCAAGATAGCCGCACCATATCTTGCCATATTCTCCGCCCAAGCCCTTGTAGAAGTAGCCTTTTCTCCGCCCTCGCTGCCGGAAGCGGAAGTCCGGGAACGGCTTGCACGAGGCATCCCAGCGCTGGCCCCGGAGGATTTCCGTGCTAAGCCCGGCGTTCTGCGGGGGTTGTGGGATGAAATATGCACCATCGCAGTTCAGCATTTCCCAGATTTGGTCCAAGCGTTTGAATCTATCCGCCACTGGCCCGATGGCCAAGAGGATAGCCTCCTCTCCGCCGCTATTTACTACCTGCGCGGCGAGGCTGACATTTTGGCGGAGGAAGCAGGGCTGGAGAAGTCTCTCTTCCAGTTCGTGCTTAACAACACCTTGCATCCTTTCTTACGCCGCTACGCAGCAGCCCTGGCTCCGCTGGTCAACCTTGAAGCTTGGTACCGTCCCTATTGCCCAATCTGTGGCGGGGAGCCGGATTTCGCTGCATTGGATAAACCTTACGGTGCTCGTCGCCTCCTCTGTTCCCGCTGCGACTTTGAATGGCCCTTCCGCCGGACTTGTTGCCCCTTCTGCGGCAACGAGAACCGGTACCTCTACGTCCCATCAGAGGACGGCATTTACCGTCTTTACCTCTGTGACCGTTGCCACCGCTACTTGAAAGTGATAGACCGGCGGGAACTTGTGGAGGAGAGACTGCTTCCGGTGGAGCGAATCCTTACTCTGCCGATGGACCAGGCTGCCCGTGAGGAAGGGTATGGATAATCGGCATATCCAGTGCCAGGCGTCGGCCTTACCTCTCCCCCTAACCCCATCAGCTGAGAAGGGAAGGGGTGGGGTAATGGCCCGCCGCTACAACCTGGTTGCCATCTACAGTTTCGGCAGCAGGGCTGGGGAAGTGGCGGCGCAGGCGGCGGGGGAGGCCGCTGAGGTCAGTTACCCCGGTTCGGATGTTGACATAGGCGTGCTCCCGGCACCAGGCCAGCACCTCACCGCTGCCGAGCGGGCTGACTTGACAGTGGCCTTGGAAGACCTGCTGGAGCTTGGGCAGGTGGACATGGTGATACTTCCAGAGGCCCCTCCCTTCTTGGCCCTGGATATCGTTCGGGGAGAACTGCTCTACACCACCGACCCAGTCGCCGAGGCGGAGTATCAGCTCTATGTCCTGAGGCAGGCGGCCGATTTGGCCCCCTTTGAGCGCCAGCGGCGCTGGATGCTCTTAACCCGAGAGGCTAATCAGATGGGACCGTCTACGATTCAGGCTAAAATTGTGCTGGACCGGATTATGTGGGTGCAGCGGATGCTTGAGAGCATCTGGGCCTTGCCTCGGGACTCACTGGCCGATTTCGCCGCCGACCCGCGCAACCCGGCAGCAGCGGAATCCTACCTGCGGCGCGGCTTAGAGGCTCTGCTTGACCTGGGACGCCATATCCTGGCCAAGGGGTTGAACTGTCCGGTCACTGAGTATCGGGAAGTGGCCCGTGAGTTAGGAAAAGCCGGCGTGCTGGGCCCTGAAGAAACAGCCTTGCTGGCCCGAATGGCAGGATACCGAAACCGCCTGGTCAACTTCTACCACGAGGTCTTGGCTGAGGGTAGTCACTCCTTTAGGTATGGATGAATGGTTATGCTCACTTTACAATGCCAACTGCGTTTTGAGCGCCAAAAGGACCAGGAAGCAGTTAGCGAGCTCATGCGCCGCTTCTCTTCGGCAATGCGCTTCGCTTTCAAGCGCCTCCTTGAAGGAAAGGAGGAGAGCGAAGTCCTAAAGGAGCTTTCCTCCCTATTTAACCTCAACTCCCGCTACGCCTACGGCGCATTGGTAGAGGCTAAGATGACCATTGCCTCCCTGAAGGAGCTGGGCCAAAGCCCAGCAAATGTGGTCTTCGGAGGGAGGAAGCTCTTTGAGGAGCTTGCCAAAAAGCACCTTTCCGGGAAACGAAGGGATAAGCTTCTTGAGAAGTGGAGGGAGAGAAGGCAAGGCTTGCTTTTTTCCGTGGGCCAGAAGCACGCAAAAGGCAACAAGAACCTGAGGCTGGTCTGGGTTGATGGTTGCCTTTTCCTTCGCATCAACGTTGGGGAAAGGGAATGGGTTTATGCCAAGGTAATCCGAAAAGTGAAACGGGATAGGGATAAGTGGAAAGTGCTTCTGGCTCGCTTGATGAGAGCAGAAGCCACGGGGGATTGGTTCCCCTACACTGTCACCTTGCGCCGGAAGGAAGGCAAGCTCTATGCCTTCATCTCCTTTGAGGAAGAGCTTCCTCCGGTTTCAATCACCAAAGCCCAAGGAGTAATAGGGATTGACCTCAACGCCGTTCCGCAGCATGTGGCCTGGGCGGAAGCTTCTTTGGATGGGAATTTGGTCTCCCACGGGGCTGTGCCCATCCCCGACCTTTCCGGGAAGCCCAAGAAAGTGCGAGATTACATTCTCTGGCTTACGGCTTGGCAAGTAGTTCGCCTGGCCAAGGAGAAAGGGAAGGCCATTGCTTTGGAACGCCTTAGGCACATGCCTAAAGGGGAGCGCGGGGATGGGAAGCCGGCCCTTAGGCGCAAGCTTGGAAACTGGGCCTACCGGAGCCTTTTGGAAAAGGTCAAAATCTTGGCTCGGAGGGAGGGGATTGAAGTTGTGGAGGTGAGTCCGGCTTACACTTCAGTCATAGGGGCATTGAAGTATGCACCGCAGCACCTACTGGACAAGGACCGGGCAGCGGCTTTGGTGATTGCCAGACGGGCCTTGGGGTTTGAAGAGAAGATGCCCAAGCATTACGAACGCCTATTGGGTGACGGAGAATTCCTTGGCTATGCCATTGCTTACTGGGAAGAGAAAGTTGAAGAGCTGAGGGCGAGGAAGAGGGAAGAGAAGAACAAGTGGAAGGGGAATGCGGTTCGGAAGGACTTGGAGAAGGCAAAGAAATCCCTTCATCTTCTTAGGGAAAGCGTGGGTGGCGAGCCAGTAGGGGCGACATATCAGGTCGCTCCTTCCCAAGAGACGGCCGACCGATGGAAGGAGCCGGTGAGGGAGAATGGCTGGCAAGTCGCCTATGCAGCCCTTGCTGAGCCTCTCCTTGGGGGGTCTTTTAGGGACCTCTCTCCCCTGAGGCCAGTTCTGGTCTTGGGGGAATGGGAGAGGCCGGCGAGAAGGTTAGCTCCTGACCTGGTCCAGGGGCGAGATTACCAACACTATAGGGGAGAACCAGGCGGCTGAGGAACTCTACGAAATCTCCACCCAGGGCCTGGCCGATATAGAGAGGGTCCTGGAGGCTTTGGAACGGTGGTTACGGGCCCACCCCGAACTCTTGGACCAAGCCTTGTGACGCAACATTTTCGGGAGGTTCATAACAGTTCTATGGCCCGTTATAGGCCGCAACGGCTGTGAAGTGGCGGAAACAAATCACGATCTTGACAAACTTGGTGTGATTTGTTATAATACACTTAAACCTGGTGCAAGGAGGCAACCATGGACCATAAGACCATAGGAGAAGCTCTGGAAGAGCACAAGATTTCCCGCCGCGATTTCCTCAAGTTCTGCACAATCATGGCCGGCACCCTGGCACTCCCCGCAAGTTACGCCCCCAAGATAGCTGAAGCTCTGGAAAAGGCTAAGAAGCCTACCCTCGTTTGGTTGGAGTATCAGGATTGCGCCGGCTGCACTGAATCTTTCTTAAGGTCCAGCCGCCCCTCCGTAGCCGAAATCGTCCTTGACATCATCTCGGTAGACTACCACGAAACCATAATGGCCCCGGCTGGGAAGCAGGCCGAAAAATCCTTTGAAGAGGCCATCGCTGAAGGAGGCCACATCGTGGTAGTAGAAGGCTCAATCCCCACGGCCGATGGCGGAGTCTACTGCACAATTGGAGGGAAATCGGCCCTTGAGCTTGTCCGCAAAGCAGCTAAGAAAGCCCTCGCTGTTATCGCCGTCGGTAACTGTGCCTCCTTCGGTGGGATACCCGCAGCCAGCCCTAACCCTACCGGGGCTAAAGGGGTGATGGAAGTCATCTCCGGAGTCCCCGTAGTTAATATCCCCGGTTGCCCCTTCAATGCCGATAACCTCACGGCTACGATTGTCCATTTCCTCACCTTCGGCTCCCTCCCCGCTACCGATGGCCTTGGGCGTCCCCTCTTCGCTTTTGGGAAACGCATCCATGACCACTGTGAGCGCCGTGCCCACTTTGACGCCGGTCAATTCGTAGAAGCCTGGGGCGACGAAGGCCACCGCAAGGGTTGGTGCCTCTACAAGATGGGCTGCAAAGGGCCCGAAACTTACCACAATTGCCCCGACCTCCGCTGGAACGAAGGGGTATCTTGGCCTGTTGGCTCCGGCCACGGCTGCATCGGCTGCTCCGAGCCTCACTTCTGGGATACCATGAGCCCGTTCTACAAGAGGCTGCCACAGGTTCCAGGCTTCGGAATTGAAGCCACTGCCGACAAAATCGGACTCGGCTTGGTTGGCGTGACGGTCGCCGGCATTGCTGCTCACGCCATCGGAAGTGCAGTGAGAGCTAAGGTGGCTAAGCCACCTAAGGAAGGCCAAGAAGAAGCCTAAAGGAGGGTAGCCATGCCGAAGATATGCGTTGATCCCGTAACCCGTATTGAAGGACACTTGCGCATTGAAGCCCAGGTTGAGGGCGGCAAAGTTGTGGATGCCTGGAGCTCCTCCACTATGTGGAGGGGGATTGAAATAATCCTGAAGGGGCGCGACCCAAGGGATGCTTGGGCCTTTGCTCAACGGATATGAGGGGTCTGAACAACGGTTCATGCCGTCGCCTCCGTGCGAGGCGTTGAGGATGCCCTGGACATTGAAATTCCCCCCAATGCACGCATAATCCGCAATCTGATTGAAGGAATCCAGTACGTTCAGGACCACGTTATCCACTTCTATCACCTGCATGCCCTTGACTGGGTTGACATTGTAAGCGCATTGGATGCCGACCCCGCCGAAACTGCAAAGCTGGCCCAGTCAATCTCCGATTGGCCTAAATCCAGCGAGAAATACTTTGCAGGAGTTAAGGAGAAGATAAAGGCCTTTGTAGAAGCGGGGCAACTTGGCCCATTCGCCAATGCTTACTGGGGTCACCCCGCCTACAAACTACCTCCCGAAGCCAACCTAATGGCCGTAGCCCACTACCTTGAAGCCCTGGAATGGCAACGCGAGGTCATAAAGGCCCATGCTATCCTGGGCGGTAAAAACCCCCACCTCCAAACTTACATCGTAGGCGGTGTAGCCGTCCCTGTTGACCCCAACAGCCCCTCCGCCCTTAACGCCGATAAAATCGCCTGGCTCAAGCGGCTCTTCACCATGGCCAAGGAGTTCGTTGAAAAAGTCTACATCCCCGACCTCTTGGCCATCGCCTCTTTCTACAAGGAGTGGGCTAACTATGGCGCCGGCGTAGGGAATTACCTGGCTTACGGCGACTTCCCCGAAGTCAGCATCAGGGACTTTGGGAGCTACTTCCTGCCTCAGGGCGTGATTTTTGACAAAGACCTATCCAAGGTTTACGATGTGGACCACAAGCTCATCACCGAATACGTTACCCACTCCTGGTATGAGTATGCCGAAGGGGACCAAGTTGCCAAGCATCCTTGGGAAGGCGAGACAAAGCCCAAATACACCGGCCCGCAGCCTCCTTACGAATGGCTCAATACCGACGGCAAATACTCCTGGATAAAGGCTCCTCGTTACCAAGACCGGCCAATGGAAGTAGGGCCGCTGGCCAGGATGCTGGTAGCTTATGCCAGGGGGCACTCCAGGGTTAAAGAGCTTGTGAACATGGTCCTGCAGAAACTCGGGGTGGGTCCGGAAGCCCTCTTCTCTACCTTGGGCCGAACTGCCGCCAGGGGTATTGAAACACTGGTAATCGCCGAAAAATTGATTGAGTGGACTGACCAGCTGGCGGCGAACATAAAGGCGGGGGATTTGCGCATCCACAACGGCTCTAAATGGGACCCTGCCACTTGGCCCAAAGAAGCTAAGGGCTGGGGCCATACCGAAGCTCCACGCGGCGCACTCGGGCACTGGGTCCACATCAAAGACGGAGCTATTGCCAACTATCAGTGCGTGGTCCCCAGCACTTGGAACGGCTCACCCCGTGATGCTAAAGGCCAGCGCGGGCCTTACGAAGAATCCCTGGTAGGCACTCCCATAGCCGACCCCGAAAGGCCGATTGAAATCCTGCGCACAATCCACTCCTTTGACCCGTGCATGGCCTGTGCCGTCCACGTTGTAGACCCGAAGGGCAAGGAGTATGTCCGCATCCAGATTGCCTGATGAGGAGGGCAAAATGAAGAACAGGGTCTACGTTTGGGAGATTCCAGTCCGCCTCGCTCACTGGACCATCGTCATTTCCATGATTGTGCTTGGGGTTACCGGCTTCTACATCGGTTCCCCTTTCATCTCTGTTCCAGGTGAGGCCGTTTACGAATACGTAATGGGCACGATGCGCTTTGCCCACTTCACGGCTGCCTTCTTCCTGGCCGTGGCTTTCATCCTTCGGGTCTACTGGTTCATAGTGGGCAATGAGTACGCAAACTTTAAAGGCCTGTTCCCTGTCTCCAAAGACCAGCTCAGAGGGATGTGGGCTCAGTTGCGTTACTACACATTTACCTCTAACAAGCGCCCCCACTACGCCGGCCACAATCCCGTAGCAGGACTTTCTTACATCGTAATCTACCTCCTCATCTTCCTGCAAGGGCTAACAGGACTTGCCCTTTACGGTGAAAGCCATCCCGGAGGTCTTTGGTGGACCCTCTTCAGTTGGCTTTTCGCCATCACATCCAATAACGTCTGGCGCCTGGTCCACCACCTGCTCATGTGGATATTCATTGCCTTCTTCTTACTCCACCTCTACCTGGGAGCTCTGAACGACATCTTGGAGCGCAGTGGCATCATCTCCAGCATGGTCACCGGTTACAAAACCTTCAAGGACAAGCACTGAGCCTTGGGCGATACACTGGTCTTGGGATTGGGGAACATCCTCCTCAAAGACGAGGGGGTCGGTGTAAGGGTTATAGAAAGGCTCAAGGAAAAGTATGAATTCCCCGAAGGGGTCCAGGTCCTGGATGGCGGTTCCCAGGGCCTGGCCCTTCTTTATTTCCTGGAAGGCGTATCCCGCTTGGTGATTGTGGATGCAGTAAAAGCGGGGAAAGAACCGGGCACAATAATCCGTTTGGCCGGGGAAGAAATTCCAGCCTTCCTTTCCCCCAAAATTTCCCCGCATCAAGAAGGGCTGGCGGACCTATTATTTGCCGCAAAGGTTACGGGAATTCTCCCCCAAGAAATCGTCCTATGGGGGGTGGAACCGGCCGAGATTGATACAGGCTTGGATTTAAGCCCCAAAGTAGCGGCGAAAGTGGATGAATTGGCTGAGAAGGTAGTGGAAGAGCTGCGGAATTGGGGTTTAGAGCCGGTTAAGAAAAATTAATCACCCCCTGCGACCTTTGGCGTTTAACTACCCCCACGGTTGCCTCCTGCAAAATGCAGTGAGCCGTTTTAAAACATCGGCTTGGCCGATGTCTTCGGGATTTAGCTCAAAGGGCGGGTATAAGGCCTCGGCTTTTTCTCCCCATGCTACGGTGGTGAGGATAAATAGCTTATGGTTGCGGTAGCCAGGAGGATTGCAGAAACTCAAGCTACCGGGGCCAAAATCTTGCTTTCCACGCTGACTGAAGTCAGCCTCTTTGAAAAAGGTCGGCCTGGGCCAAGTACGGGCGTAGCGACGCCACGCCCCTACATTGAACTGGGGGTGGAGGGGGCTGCGCCCCCTCCCGGGGGGCTGGGGGATGTGCCCCCAAAAACCAAAATTAGGGGCGAGTAGCCCGCTCTAGCAACCCCGCCACAAGTGGGACCCAATACGCCGGCGAACCCTAAGCCACCGAGGGTGGGCAAACGGGGGTCCAGGGGGCGAAAAGCCCCATGGCGGGGGGCCGTGGGGGGTGTCCCCCACAAAACCTTAAAAGGGGGCGAGTAGCCCACATTAGCAACCCCGCCATGAGTGGGATCCAATACGCCGGCGAACCCTAAGCCACCGAGGGCGGGCAAACGGGGGCCCAGGGGGCGAAGCCCCATGGCGGGGGGGGCCGTGGGGGGTGTCCCCCCACAAAACCGAAAGAGGGGGCGAGTAGCCCACATTAGCAACCCCGCCACAAGTGGGGCCCAATACGCCGGCGAACCCCAAGCCAACGGGGGTGGGTAAAGGGGGTCCAGGGGGCGAAGCCCCCTGGCGGGGGGCCGTGGGGGGTGTCCCCCCACAAAACCTTAAAAGGGGGCGAGTCGCCCACATTAGCAACCCCGCCACAAGTGGGGCCCAATACGCCGGCGAACCCTAAGCCACCGAGGGCGGGCAAACGGGGGCCCAGGGGGCGAAAAGCCCCATGGCGGGGGGGCCGTGGGGGGTGTCCCCCCACAAAACCGAAAGAGGGGGCGAGTAGCCCACATTAGCAACCCCGCCATGAGTGGGACCCAATACGCCGGCGAACCCTAAGCCACCGAGGGCGGGCAAACGGGGGTCCAGGGGGGCAAAGCCCCCATGACAGGGGGTGTGGGGGATGTGCCCCCAGAATTTTCCAATCTTGGACACATCCCCGGCCGGAAAAGCTTTTGACATCTGCCCACCCTTGCTTTAAAATTAGCTTGCAAAGGGCCGGAGGAAAAAGGCAATGAGCGTTGTTGATGAAGTCAAGGCCAGGACGGATATAGTGGACGTAATAGGGCAGTACGTCCCCCTGAAGAAGGCGGGACGCAACTTCAAAGCCCTTTGCCCATTCCATGCCGAAAAGACCCCCTCCTTCTACGTCTTCCCCCATACCCAGACCTGGCACTGCTTCGGTTGTAACGCGGGCGGGGACGTCTTCTCCTTCCTCATGAAAAAGGAGGGATTGAACTTCAGGGAAGCCCTCAAGATTTTGGCCGAAAGGGCAGGAGTAAGGCTGGAAGAAAAACCACCGAAGGAAATAGAGAAGGAAAAACTCCTCCGTGAAATCAACTCCGTAGCCGCCGATTACTTCCACCGCCTTCTCCTCCACCCCGAAAAGGGGGCTAAGGCGAGAGACTACCTGGAAAAAAGAGGGATAAAAGAAGAGGCAATCGTAGCCTTCAAATTGGGCTACGCCTCAGGAGAATGGCATGCTTTGGAAGAATTCATGGTAAACCTCGGCTACAAACGGGACCTAATCTACGAGGCCGGCCTCGTCATAAAAAGGGAAGAAGGGGGCTTTTACGACCGCTTCCGGGAAAGATTGATGATACCGATAAGGGACGAAGCCGGGCGAGTGGTCGGATTCGGCGGTAGAACGCTGGACCCCGAGGGCGTTCCGAAATACCTCAATTCCCCTTCAACCCCCATCTTTGACAAAAGCCAGCTCCTTTTCGGGCTGGATATGGCTAAAGAGGCCATAAGGGCCCAAGATATGGCCGTGATAGTAGAAGGCTACTTTGACGCCATCCAGGCCCACCAAAGAGGCTTCAGGAACGTAGTAGCTTCCATGGGCACATCAATAACGGAAGCTCAGCTTAAGCTCTTAGCCCGCTACACCAAGCGCTTCGTCTTCGCCCTTGACCCCGATGTAGCCGGAAGCGAGGCTACAATAAGGGCCTTGCAGATGGCCGAAGAAGTCCTGGATAAAGAAGCCGAGCCTACCTTTGACCCCCGCGGCTTCATCCGGTTTGAAGAACGCCTGAATGCCGAAATCTTCATCCTAAGCCTACCCCCCGGCCAAGACCCCGACGATTTAATCCGGGAGTCACCCGATAGCTGGCGGGAAGCTTTGGAAAAGGCCTCCCCAGTCGCCGAATTCTTCCTCCAGCTCCTCTCCCAAAAGTTTGACCTCTCTTCCCCTAAAGGCAAAGCTGAGGCTGTCAGGACCCTCGTCCCCATCCTGAGGGCAATAAAGGACGAAGTGGAGAGGGAGCACTACATCTACCGGCTATCCAGGCTGGTCAAAGTGGATGAAGGGGTAATAAGGAGGGAACTGGGGACCTTAGCGAGAACTCGCCCTCTACCTCAGAGAAAAGCCCCCAGGACTATCCTCGGCCTTGAGGAGTATGCCCTGGCCAAGCTAATGACCAACCCTCCCCTCCTCAGCTTCCTGGACGAGAAAATGGCCGCCATGGGCTTTTACCCGCTGAACGAGGCCGATTTTACCGAGTCCAATAACCGCATTCTCTTCAGCCTTTGGAAGGCAACCTTGGGCAGAGACGGAGGAAGGCTTGAGGAATTTTTGGAAAGCTTGGACCCCCTTTTGCGGGAGAGCGCTTCCGCTATCCTGGCCAAAGTAGAACATTCCCCGCCAACGCCTTGGGAAAAGGTTGAGGACGAAATCCTCTACTGCGCTTTGCGCCTGCGCGAACAGAGCATCCGCTACTACCTTCAAGAGCTGCGCTTCCTCCAAGAAGAAGCGCGGGAGCAAGGCGATGAAGAAAGCCTGAGCCATTACCGAAGTTTGATAAAGGCTCAAGCCGAGGAATTAGCCTCCATCCACCGGGCTATGTCTCGTTACCATTACCGGCAGCGGGAGGTTTGATGAGCCAAGAATTCCCAGAAATTGAGGACAAAGAAGAATTTACCGGGGAAGAGCTTGGGGATACCGCATTGCAGATTTACCTGAGGGAAATAAGCAAGTTCCCCATGCTCACCCCTGAAGAAGAAAAAGAGCTCGGGGTCCTCATCCAAAGGGGGCGGATGGCCATGCACCGCCTCAAAAAGGGCGACGTTTCCCCAATAGAGAAAGCCCGGCTGGAAGCTCAAGTCAGGGCTGGGGAAATGGCCAAGCGGCGCTTAGTCCAAAGCAACCTCCGCCTCGTGGTGAGCATAGCCAAGCACTACCTGGGCCGTGGGCTATCCTTCCTTGACCTAATCCAGGAAGGGAATGTCGGCCTACTCAAGGCAGCGGATAAATTTGACCCCCGCAAAGGCTTCCGCTTCAGCACTTATGCTACCTGGTGGATAAGGCAAGCTATAACAAGAGCCATCGCCGACCAAGCCCGCACCATCCGCATCCCCCTCCACATGATGGAAAACATCCAGCGCGAGCTCAATGTCCACAGACTATTGACCCAGAAGCTGGGGAGGGAACCGACGGTGGAAGAAATTGCCCTGGAAATGGGCTTACTGGACCAAGCCGATGTTCAGGCCATAAAAGAGGCCATGGAGCAGAACAAGCCCATCCCACTGGAACTACAAAAGAAACTCCAGAAAGCGACCGCAAAGGTCCAGAGCATAATAAGGGCGGCCCAAGAACCTATGTCCTTGGAAACGCCCATCGGTGCTGATGAGGATACATTCCTGGGTGATTTCATTGAAGACACCTCCGCTCCGGCCCCAACTGACGAAGCTTTTAGGGAAATACTGAGGGAAGAAGTCCAGAAAGTCCTCAAGACCCTGACCGACAAAGAGCGGGAAGTCTTAGAAGCCCGCTTTGGCCTTAAGGATGGTAAGCCCAAAACCCTGGAAGAAATTGGGCAGATGCTTAACGTAACGAGGGAGAGGGCCCGGCAGATAGAAGCCAGAGCCTTGCGCAAGCTCCGCCACCCCCTCCGCAGCCGCAAACTTAAAGATTTCTTGCCTTAAGGTTTCCTCCTTCCCTGCCAATTGAAACCAGCCACTTTGGTTACAACTCGGCCTTTGCTGACTTCCGCTAAATGCAGGTGGAAGGGGTTGGGATTTGCCTCCAGGAACAAAACTGCCTACCCTTGGCCCAAAATGCCGGCGAACCCTAAGCCAACTGGGTGGGCAAAGCCCTCATGGCGGGGCTGTGGGGGTGCTCCCCCACGAAATTTAAGAGGAGGCGAGCACCCAACCCCTTAAACCCCGCCACGAGTGGGACCCAAAACGCCAGCGAACCCAAAGCCAACGAGGGTGGGAAGAATTGTTATTCCCCCTTTACTTATAGCCCTTGTCGGTGTATAATGGTTAAAGGAAGGGAGGGTAAGATGCTGGATGTGGAGGTAATCCTGAGGAAACTGGCGGAAGACCAAAAACCATGGCGTTCTCGGTACCTTGCGGGCCTTGCCGGGCTGAGCCGCAGGGAAGCTTTAAGCTTCCAACAAACATGGCAAACTTTGCCCATTGAAACCCGCAGGCGGATTATAAGCGCTTTAGTGGAAGTAAGCGAAAACGATAGCAGCCTTGATTTCTCCTACCTCTTCCGCCTCTGCTTAGAGGACGAAGATGAAGAAGTCCGCCTCCGGTCCTTGGAAGGCCTCTGGGAAGATGATGACCCAAGCCTTGTCGTCCCCTTGGTTAAGCTCCTTAAAAAGGACCCATCGCTAAGGGTGAGAGCAGCGGCTGCTTCCTCCCTCGGCCGTTTCCTCCTGCGGGCCGGAACAAGTAAGCTTGACGATTACTACGCCCGTCTGGTTTATTCGGCTCTTTTGGAAGCCGCTGAAATGGAGAACTTGGAAATCCGCCGGAGGGCTATAGAAGCCCTTGCCTGCTCTCCTTCAGACGATGAAAGGGTGCTCAAGCTCATTGAAGATGCTTACTACCACCCCGATGAAGGGATGAAAGCCAGCGCTATCTACGCTATGGGCAAAAATGCTAACCCCAAGTGGCGGCCATTCATCCTGAAAGAGCTGCGAAACCCGAGGGCAGCAATCCGCTACGAAGCAGCAAGGGCCTGCGGAGAGATGGGCTTGAAAGAAGCTGTGGAAATTTTAGCCGAGCTTGCAAAGGACAAAGACTACGAAGTAAGGGAAGCAGCTATCTGGGCTTTAGGGAACATAGGGGGGAACGAAGCCCGAAACATCCTAATCAATTTCCTCGCCGAAGGGGATGATTCCATAAGGGAAGCAGTGGAAGAAGCCCTCAGAGAAATAGAATTTTACTCTGACCCCCTCAACCTTTACGACTTGAACATTTGACTTCGCTCATATTGGAGTAGAGCGCATTAAGCTGAGACCCGGCAAGAGTGTGTCCCAATTTCGTCGCGAATATTTCCCGCACCTTTATCCAAAGGTAGGCCTTCATTAAATTGGGGGTGGAGGGGGCAATGTCCCCTCCCAGGGGGTGTGGGGGGTGTCCCCCCACGAAACCTTAAAAAGGGGCGAGCTGTCAACCCCTGCTAACTTGCCACGAGTGGGACCAAAAACGTTGGCAAACCCTCAGCCAACGAGGGGGGGTCAAAGGGGAAGCATGTCCAAAAATTGTGAGGGATGCTTCCCATTTTTCCCCACCCCCGTTAGTTAAGGGTTCGCCAGCGTCTTGGGTCCCACTCGTAGGCTGGTTTGCTAATGTGGGCAACTCGCCCCCTCTTTTTATTCTGGGGACACATCCCCCAGGCCCCCTGCCAGGGGGCCCGCGCCCCTTGGCCTCCCATTCTCTTGCCCTCGCGAGCTGAGGATTCGCCAGGGTTTTGGGTCTTTAGCGATTTGCCTAAAAAGGTCGGCGGAAGCCGGCCTTTAGCCAGAGAGGCTGAATTCAATCGGCAAGAAGGGCCTCTCCCTGGCAATGGCCAGTTGAAACCGGCATCCCTGATTAAGCACACTATTCCAATATGAGCGTTTAACTTAATAGAGGGGCACGCTGGGGTCAATCTCCCGCGACCAAGCGTTGATACCCCCGCGAAGGTTGTGGACCCGGAACCCGGCCGCTCGCATAATCCGGGCCGCTTGCGCACTGTGGGTGCCAGTCTTGCAGTAAACCACGTATTCCAAAGTGAGGTTAAGCTGATTCAGGCGAGACGGCAACTCCTGGAGCGGAATGAGAATCGCCCCCTCCAAATGGCAAATCTCCCACTCCTGGGGTTCCCGCACATCCAGCAACACAACTTTCCGCCCATCCTGTTCCAGCATGGCTTTGAGCTCCTGTGGCGTGATGTCAAACTCCGTGCGCTCCTCATGGCCAAGTATAGGAACCCCACAGAAGGCTTCGTAATCAATAAGCTCCCGAATGGTTGGGTTTTCCCCGCAGACCGGGCAGGCCGGGTTCTTACGCAATTCCACTTCCTCAAAGGACATACTTAGGGCATCGTAGAGCAGCAGTCGCCCAATTGTAATGCTCGGGTTTAAGTCCCGTAAGCGCGCCTTTGCCGAGGCCAGCTTGGGTTTACCCACCCATGAGGTGCCGTGCAAGATTTGGCGCTGTAGGTTGCTTTCGTCCACCACATCAAAATCTACTAACCCAATGCGCCCTACCCCTGCGGCAGCCAAGTAAAGGGCTGCGGGTGAGCCCAATCCACCTGCCCCGATAATGAGCACGCTGGCAGCTTTCAGCTTCTTCTGGCCACTTAAGCCGACCTCCGGAATTAAAAGATGCCGGCTATAACGATAAATCTCCTCGTTCGTTAGGACCACTTCATCCTCATTCAATATCCAGCCCTCCTGAAAGCCAAAGGATTCCCCTCACTTTTCCTCACTGATTATAGCCCCTTTGTCCCCCTTCCGCAGTTCCTCTATCCCGTTCCTAACCACTTTTAAAAGCTCCAGAAGCTGAGATTCAAGGTTCTGGAGGACTTCTAAGGCATATTGGTCGGCGCTTTGGGTAAGCTCTTGTGCCCTTTTAAGGGCCTTTTCCTCTATAGTCTTAGCCCGCGCTTCTGCTTTCCTCACGATTTCGTGCTCGCTTAATATCTCCAAGGCTCTCTCCCGGGCCTTGCTTACGATTTTCTCCGCTTCTTCCTGCGCTTCGGCTAAGATGTTTTCCCTCTCCTCCACTATCCGCTTAGCCTCTTCAATCTCCGGAGGGAGGGAAAGGCGAAGCCGGTCTATGAGGTCCAGGACCTCATCTTCATTGAGGATTACGAAGGGGGTAAAAGGCACTCTATGCCCCTTCTGCAACAGAGCCTCCAGCCGGTCTATTAGGAAGAAAGCTTCCATGAGTCCCCCTAATCTCTCAGCGAAATAACCGGCACCCCAAATGGCGTTTCCTTCAGCTTGCGGAAGAGTGCTTCTTTCACATGAGCGGGTACCATTGAGTCCAAGCACCCTCCAAGTGCTGCTATTTCCTTGACGATGCTGGAGCTCAAGAAGGCATATTCCTGGCTGGTCATTAGGCAGAGGAATTCAATCTCCGGCGCCAGTTTCTTGTTTATAAGCGCCATCTGGAACTCTAATTCAAAATCGGAGATGACCCTTAGGCCCCGGATTATGACTTTGGCTCCTTTGGAGCGGGCAAATTCCACCGTGAGCGTGTTGTAGCTTTCCACGTTTATCTTGGGATTACCTTCAAAAGCCTTGCGGGCCATCTCTACTCTTTCTTCCACCGAGAAAAGGACGCTTTTCCCAGGCCTCTCGTAGACAGCCACTATGAGCTTATCAAAAAGCTTCGCCGCTCTTGTGGCTATGTCTATGTGGCCGTTATGGATGGGGTCAAAGGTTCCAGGGTAAACAGCGATGTTCATTTTCCCCTCCTTTGGGAACTTAGCTTATATCCACTACACCGGGCTGCCATAGCCTATCAACGGCCTCTTTGAGCAGGCGAAACTCAGGCTTTGAGAGCTCCGGGTCCTCCCGGAATATCTCCATAGCCACTTCTCTGGCCTCGGTGAGCATCTTAAGGTCGGTTAAGCGGGCGAGCTTCAGCTCCGGAAGGCCGCTTTGCCTTGTCCCCAAAAATTCCCCCGGCCCGCGCATCTCTAAATCCTTTTCCGCTAAGGCGAAGCCATCCTGTACGGTCTCTACGATTTTCAGGCGTTCAAAAGCTTCAGGTGATTCTGAATCGGCCACTAAGATGCAATAGCCTGGCTCGGTTCCCCTCCCCACTCTTCCCCGGAACTGGTGGAGTTGGGCCAGCCCGAAGCGGTGAGCTCCTTCCACCATCATGACCGTAGCGTTGGGGATGTCAACTCCTACTTCTACTACGGCCGTGGAAACAAGGATTTGTATTTCCCCTCGCCTGAAAGCCTCCATCACTCTTTCTTTCTCCTCTCCCTTCATCCGGCCGTGAAGCAAGCCAAGCTTCAAGTCGGGGAAGACTTCTTTCCGAAGGCGTTCGTATTCGGCTACGGCAGAGGGGATGTCTAAACTTTCGGATTCCTCTATGATGGGGTAAATTATGAAGGCCTGCTTGCCCCTCTCTATCTGGCTCCGGATGAACCTATAGGCCCTTTCCCGCTCCAGAGGAGTTATGAGGTAAGTTTTGACCCCTTGCCTACCCGGCGGCATCTCATCCAAGGTGGAAATATCCAAGTCACCGTAAATGGTCAAGGCCAAGGTCCTGGGGATTGGGGTAGCGCTCATGACCAAGACGTGGGGGAAGAAGCCCTTTTGGCGGAGGGAAGCCCTCTGGCGAACTCCAAAGCGATGCTGCTCGTCTATTATGGCCAAGGCCAGGTTCGCAAATTGAACCCCCTCTTGGATAAGGGTATGGGTCCCTACTACTATGTCTACCTCGCCCGAGGCAATTTCCTCTTGGATTTGCTTCTTCTCCGATGGTTTCATGCTGCCGATTAAGAGGCGAACTCTGGGGGAGAAAGGCGCTTGCGTGCGAGGGTGCTTAAGGTTCATCCCCCCCAAAAGTGAGGTGATGGTTTGGTAATGCTGCTCGGCCAAGATTTCGGTGGGGGCCATCATAGCCGCTTGGTAACCGGCAGCTACTGTGACCAGCATCGCTATCAGGGCGACCACGGTCTTGCCGGAGCCGACTTCCCCTTGGAGAAGCCGGCTCATTGGCCTATCTCCGGCCAAGTCTCTCAAGATTTCGTTGAGGGCCCTTTGCTGGGCTTCCGTAAGTTTGAAGGGCAAGGAAGAGGTTATGCTTTCTACAAAGCCAGGGTTTACCTCAATAGCTCGGCCGGGGTTGCTTTGCCAGGCAAATTTCTGGCGCATTACCCCCAGTTGAAGGAGCAAAAGTTCGTCAAAGGCCAGGCGGCGTCGGGCTTCCTTCAATAGCTCTTGGCTGTCGGGGAAATGAATCTGGGCCAGAGCCGTGCCCAAATCTAAAAGCTTGCGTTCTTCTTTAATCCTGTCAGGCAGAAGGTCTGGGACTTTATCCGCCCAGTATTTTGTGGTTTTAAGCATTAGTCGGCGGAGCCAACGTGGGCTCAGGCCTTTGGTCAAAGGGTATATTGGGACTATGCGGCCGGTACTGACCAATTCTCTGTCCAGGGGCTCCCACTCGGGTGAGGTCATGGTAAGGCGGCCCATGAATTCATCCACCCGGCCGCTTACCACTATTTGCTTTCCGGGCCGGAGTTGTTGGGCAAGGTGGGGCTGGTTGAACCAACTTATCTCTATAACTCCGGTGCCATCGGCCAGGAGGCAGGAGACTACCGTAAGGCCGCTTTTGGCCTCCCGCACGCTTACGTCCCACACGTTCCCCATTATGGTGACTTCTTCACCGTAGCGGAGGCGGCTTATGGTCTTTATGTTGCTGTAATCCACGTATCGCCTGGGGAAGAGGTAGAGGAGGTCCCTAACGGTGTAAACCCCCAGCCTTTTGAGGCGCTCGGCGTTTTTGGGCCCGATTCCGCTTAGTTTGATTACAGGTGAATCAAGGCCAAAACCTTTGGCCGGAGCCTCCGCTGGCTTCTTCTCCCGCGGCTTTGGTTGCGGTTTGGGCACAGGGGCAGGGGCCGGCTCTTGGACAGCCGGGGCGGGAAGTATTGGGGTCAGGATAAGTTCGTGGATTTTTTCAAGGAGAGCCTTTCTTTCCTCCACGGATGCGAGGGAAGAGTAGCGGGAAAGGAGTGAGACGATTTCCTTTATCCTGGCCCTTTCCTGTTCGGTGCCGGCTTCCTTAAGGGCCTCATCCCCCCAAGTCACAGCGAGCTTCCTAAATCCCCCCAATACAGCTTTATCTTTGTAGCCCAGCCTTGCTTCCTGCCTAAGGATTTTCTCCAAAGTCTCCATGCGCTTGTTGTTCATACTCAGGCGCCTCCTTCCTGGATGGTCAGGCTTATCGCTCTGGGGCCAAGGTAGCAAATCATGGAAGGGTTGAGGGGAAGGATTGAAGGCTTAACTTTGAAGGATAGATTGGAGAACTTCTCCAGGAAGGCGTTCACCGTTTCATCCATATCGCTCTTAAGCACCGCCAACCTCTTTATGCTTACGAACTCGGCCGTAAATTCCGCCAGCTTCTCCGCCATTTCCTCCTCAGTCTGCACCTTCTCCAGAGGGATGAATTTCCCGTCCTCAATTATGAGGAAGACTTTAATTCCCATCATCGTTCCCAAGATGGCCTGGGAAGGGCTTATTATCTTCTTGTGGCGGAGGAACTTCAAGTCCTGGGAAAAGGAAGCGATGTACATGTAAGGTATCATGCCACGGACAACCCGCACGATTGTATCTAAGGAGCGGCCTTTTTGGGCGGCTTTGGCTGCTTCCTTCACCATTATGCCCAAAGCGTAAGAGGAGACCTCGGAATCAATGATGGTGATGCGAGCCCGCCCCAAGAAAGGTATGCTCGCTTCCCTGGCTACTAAGGCCACCGGGTTTATGTGGCTGGAGGTGTAAATCCCGATTATCTCATCCCCTTCTTTTATGAGGTCCCTGTAGACTTTCTCCATGTAATCGCGGGTGGGTGGCAAAGAGGAAGGGATGGCTTTGGTGCGGGCAATCTCCTGGATTAAGCCCTCGGCGTCTATGTCAACGTTCTCGTGATAGACCTTGTCTTTGAGCCTTATCCGCAACGGAACTACCGTAATCCCGAGCTTTTTGACCTCGGCTTCGTCCTCAAATATAGCTCCGCTGTCGGTTATGATTTTTATCATGGCTTACTCCAGGGAGATGATGTAATGGTAATAAGGCTGGCCACCCCAGAGGACTTCCACATTGAGGTTGGGGAAAACTTCCCGAACCTTTTCCCCTAAGGCTTGGGCTTCCTCTTCTTTAACATCGGCCCCGTAGTATAGGGTAAGGACCTCGCCCTCCTCTGCATTCATCTCCTTGAGAAGCTTAAGGACGATTTCCTCAGGGCTTTCCCCAACCTCTACCAGCTTCCCGTCCAACAGGCCGATTAGCTGGCCTTCTTTGACCTTTACCCCCTCAACCTGGGTGGAGCGCACGGCTACGGTTATTTCCCCGGTGCGGACATGTTTCAAAGCTTCGCTCATGTTCTCCACGTTCTCTTCCAAAGAGAGTTCGGGATTGAAGGAGAGGAGAGCACTTATGCCTTGAGGGACGGAGCGCGAAGGCACAACTTTTACTTTCTTTGAAGAAAGCTCAGCTGCTTGCTGGGCAGTTAGAATCACGTTGGGGTTGTTGGGGAGAATTATGATTTCTTCCGCCGGCAGGGAGTTAACGGCTTGAAGTATCTCTTCTATGCTTGGGTTCATGGTTTGGCCACCGAAGATAGTGGCATCGGTGGAGAGGCTTTTGAAGATTTCGGCCAGGCCTTTGCCCGGCACTACTGCTACCACGGCTACCTTTTTAGGGGGCTGAGGCGGGGTGGGCTGGGCTTCGCGCTTGAGGACAAATTCTCGGTATTGCTCTTGCATGTTCTCAACCACTATATCTACCAAGGCACCCCACTTTACCCCGTAATTCAGGGGTGTGCCCGGCTCATTGGTGTGGAGGTGGACTTTGACCGTGGTTGAATCGCCCACTACTAAGACCGAGTCGCCCATGGTGGAAAGAGCCTTCCTTATCTCCTCCACGTCTAAGTTCTGGCCTTTGATTATGAACTGGACATCGTAGCCGTATTCTCCTTCCAAGGCTTCGGTCCTTACGGCTGTTTCCTCAAGGATAGCTTTTTCTTCCAATTTTTCACCTCGCAAGTGTTTTAGGAACCCTTCCATTATGACCAGAAGCCCTTGCCCTCCTGCATCCACAACCCCAGCTTCTTTGAGGATAGGGAGAAGGGAAGGGGTCTTAGCCACGGCAATTCTGGCCGCTTCCACCACATGCTCCAAAGCTACCACAAGGTCATCTGTCTGGTTCCGAATGGCTTGAATAGCTTCGGCCATTTCCCTTATGACGGTGAGGATAGTGCCTTCCACCGGCTTTATGACTCCTTTGTAAGCAGTGGAGGCAGCTTCAGCCAGAGCATCGGCCAGGTCTTGGACCCTTATCACATCCTTTTTGTCCAGAGCCTTGGCGAACCCTCTCCATATCTGGGATAGGATGACGCCGGAGTTACCCCTGGCCCCCATCAAAGCGCCGTAGGCTGCTTTCTGGGCCACAATCCAAGCCGAATTCTCCTTTACCCCCTCAATTTCCCTGACGCAGGCCTGCATGGTAAGGAGCATGTTGGTTCCGGTATCGCCATCGGGCACGGGGTAAACGTTGAGAGCGTTTATGAAGTTAGCATTACGTTCAAGCCAAGCAGTGGCCGCTTTGAAGAGATTTTTGAGTGTTACGCCATCCCAAGCCAAATTTTCCACTCTTTCCCCCTAAGCCTTAGGTGTTTACCCTTAAGTCTTGCACGTAAACATTGACTTGAGCGACTGGGATTCCGAGGTTTTTCTCCACTACGTATTTTACCCTTTCCATCAGGTTATGGGCAACCTCGGTTATGCGCACGCCGTATTCCATGATTACGTAGAGGTTGATGATTAGTTCTGGCCCTGCCCAATATATTTCCACGCCGTAGGGGTAGCTTCCAGGCCAAAGGCTCCTCTTAGCCAGGCCAACAATCCCATAACATTCCAGGGCTGTGATGGCTATTAGTTCAATCAAGGCCTTAGGGGTTATCTCCACCTTGCCCAGTTTTTCGCTCTTTTCCATGCCCTTTCCCTAAGGAAAAGCTTTGGTCCCCCAAATTTTAACGTAAATCCACCGGCATGGCAAACTGAGGCAGCTTAGGAAGCACAACCTCAGGCCAAGAGTATGCATTTGACAGCTCTATCCTCCCTGTGCTAAAAGTTCATAATGGATAAAGCCATGGCGAGGAAGATTTGCCTCTTCGTTAGCTCCAGCCGTGAACTTGAAGAGGAAAGGGAAATAGTCGGGCAAGTGGTAGCGGGCTTGCCCGTGTCCAGGGGGTGGGAAATACGCCACACCGTCCACGGCGGGGAATCGCTGGAGTCCATAACGAAAGCGGTTGAGAGAGCAGACCTTTACTTAATCATCCTTGGCCAGGATGCCTCCGCACCCATCGGTTTGGAGTGGGAGCTCGCCCGCCGATTGGGGAAGCCTACCCTGGCTTACCGCAAGGATGTAGGTTACAGCCCTTCCGCCCAATATTTCCTGAGGGTGAGCAAGTTTGAGTGGAAAGTTTTCAAAGATGCCCAGGATTTGAGGAAATCCTTGGTTAAAGACATAGCCAAAGAATTGCTGGACCTTAAAAACCGCTATGGCCTTTTTCCTGAAGATGTGGAGAAGCTCTTCCAGCTCTTAGAGGAGCCGGAAGAGACGGAAGGCCCTTCTCTGAAAGGCTACGGCGCAGGAGAAAGCGGTATTATCCTCGGTCGTTAGGTCTTCGCAGCGCTTCAAGGATTGCTTCAGCTACGTCGGTTATGGCTTGGCAGCGAGAAAAGAGTAAGGCCAAAGGCCCCACTGCCAAGAGGGGAACAGGGTTTGCAGTGTGAACCTTGACCGAATCGTCCTCTACATTTCCGTGGTCGCTTGAAAGCACCAGGGTAAAAGAGGGCGACTCCAGCACTCCCGAGAGGAAGCGGTCAAATAGGTCCAGAGTCTCCTCCACGCTCCAAGGCAACTTCTTGTGGCCGGCAAGATCCAGTAGGAAGGTCTCAAAGAGCACTAAGTCATGCTCCTCTGCCAGACGAGCAAGGTTCCGCCCAGCCTCCTCAGGCTCAATCTTGGGTATATCCGGAATTTTCAGGTAGTTCACCAAGTATTCGTGGACGATGTCCCAATAGACCGCCTTGCCCATTTTGAGGTCTTGCAAAGTGCGGAAAGGTATCCCGGCCGATATGGTTAACCAGCTTGTGGCGGAATGGGGCCTTTTCCCGCTCTCCACTAACTCAAAGTAAAGGGGTGTATAAGCATTGGCGAAGGTCACTTTGAACCCCTCTTCTTTGGCTTTTTTGAGGAAATTCTGCCCCTGTAGGATTTCCACCAATTGGCCGGTTGGCCAGGCGTGGAGGTGGGCGTTCATCAAGGCGGGGGCATTGACCCCGGTGAAAAGGGCCGTCTGGCCAGTAGCGGATTGAGGTATCCCTTCAACCCCAAGCCGGGCATCAAGCGCTTTTAGGATAAGGCCATTTTTCTCTTGGACCCTCTCCAGGGTGAAAGCACCACCCAAAAGCTTCCTCAGGAACGGAGTAGAAGCCCTGGAAAAAGGGTTATGTTCCCCTTCCGGGGCAAGGCCAAGGCCATCTACAAAAATGAAGAGGATTTTGCCCATTAGAATTTGTACCCTATCCGGCGCAGGAAGGCTTTGCGCTCCTCTATATCTTTCTCCGTCTCAATCCCCTTGCTCTTGAGGCCATCAATAACCCCGAGGATTCCACGGCCCTGCTCGGTTTCGGCTATGATGACTTCAACGTCGTTGGCGGTGGCGCAGAATATGCGGCAGACTTCTGGCACATTCTTTATGGCGTTGAGGACGTTTATCGGGTAGAAGCCAGGCGCAAGGCAGACGATGAAACTATGGCCGGCACTTAGGGCAAAAGCATTCTTCTTAGCAAGCTCAATCATCTCCTCATCAGTCCCGGCATAGCGGACCAAAGCCGGCCCCGAAGATTCGCAGAAGGCGACCCCAAACTTTATCCCGGGGACGGTGTTGACCATGGCCTCATAAATGTCTTCAACGGTCTTTATGAAATGGCTCATCCCCAGGATTATGTTGACATTGGCGGGCTTCTCAATTTTGACCACTTTGAGCTCCATAAGCTCCTCCTCAAGGGTTGTCATTCTCTTCTTGCCCCCAAACGAGGGCCTTCAGTTCAGCCCGAGGGGCTTTTTGGAAGGAGGCGTAAAAATCGGGAGTGCCGTAACTCCTGACTTTTATCGGGACAGGCATGGGGACAGCATGGCCCAAGGCAAGAGCTTGCTGGCGAGTCTCAAGCCTGGCCAGAACATCCCTGAGCCCCGCCGCTCCCGGTATCCCGCTCAAAACCGCTTTTATGTCAGCTTCATTGTCCAAAAGGCAAGTTATGCGCGTGGCAATTTGGCTCATGACTTCTTCATCTATCCCACTGGGGCGTTGGTCCACTACAAGGAGGGTCACGTTGTATTTGCGCATCTCCCGAGCTATGGTTCCGAATATGGTCTGGCGAGCTACCATTGGGTCAAGGAATTTGTGGGCCTCTTCAATTACTATCACCAATTGCGGAGGCTCTGGGCCAATGCCTCCCAGCGCTTCTTCCTTGAGGCGGACGAATTCCTCGTGTATCCTTCGGGTTATGTAGTTGGCCACGATTATGTAAGCCCTCAAATCCCTCCCGAAGCGGCCGAACTCTAACACCACACTCCGGCCTCTAAGGATGTAGTCCAGCATGAGCCTGACCGAATCCTCCTGGGTGTCAGCACAGAAGAAGGGCAAGTCTTGAAGCCTGGCGAGCTTACGGTGTAAAGCGTTTATGGTGGAAGAGGACTGGCGGTGTTTCTCCACAAGTTCATCAAAGTCTTCATCCGTAAGGTTGAAAAAGCGTTCCAGCCACCCTTCCCCCCAGGCCCTCCTCATGGCATATATTGCCCCAACGCCTGCCTCGGATATGTCCAGTAAGCCCTGGAGCACGATTATATCTTCTGGCTCAACTGATTTCCACGGTATCCGGACAATGGCATCGGGCCTTATGCCCCTCCTCAAGGTAGATTCGCGGTCCAAGGTGAATATTGCCACCTTGTCTCCGAAGAGCTGACGCAAGCCTTTGACCCTTATTCCTCCTTCTCCTTCTGCTTCCCAGCCATATTCGCTGTGCATATCAAAGACCAAGCAGGTGGCGACGTTTTCCCTCAAGATTCCAGCAAGGAGCAAGCGGGTCAGGAAGGTTTTGCCGGTCCCGGATTTCCCGAAGATGCCGCTGGAGCGTTCCACCAGTTTCCCCATGTCTATCGTAAGCTTTATCCCTTCCATGTCAATGGGCTCGCCTATGTAGAAAAAGTGGCGGCCTGGGGTTCCTTCCTTCCCGAAGACCTTTTCCACATCTTCTTGGGTAGCGTAGTAAACTGGGGAAAAGTGGGCAGGTATTGTCCTGGCAGGCCTCGGCTCCTTGAGGCCTTCCTCTATGACCAAGTGGACCGAGACGCTGAGTTTGCCGAAAACCCCGGTGCCGGAGATGACTTCGGAGATGAAGGGGTCGGAAACATCGGGTGGACTTTTTTCCAGGAAGGGGTTAGTGCTATCAAGGGAGACATCGGTTATGAGGCCGAAGAAGCGCCTCTTTTGGCCTTTTACGATTACGTACCTCCCTACGGCCACCCCTTCAATTATTGCTCCGGGGTCCAGTTTAACCGTAAGGCCCCCTGAGAGGGAGCCTCCTACTACCATCCCCAACCTTCTGGCTTCCAGAGCAAGCTCTTCTTTCTCCATCCCCCTCGCCTTCCCTTAACTTTTACCAAATTATGGCCTTAATCGCAGGAATTGTCAAACCCAAGCTTACTTAAGACCGGGGTAGAAAGGGCGGCATCCCCCACGAAACCTTAAAAATGGGCGAGCTGTCACACGGGGGTCAAACTTGCAGCGAGTGGGACCAAAAACGCTGGTAAGACCCCAGGGTCAAAATGCGGGCAACTCGCACCATTTAATGCTTTGTGGGGACATCCCCGCCAGGCGCTCCGACCCTGGCTTGCGAAGGCTTAGCCTTTCATTTCCCTTATTTCCCCAAGAGTTTTCAGGGTTTCCTTGGGCAGTGTTTTGGGTTTCTTGCCCAAAGCATAGCAGCCCCAGATGAGTTGAGCCGTTCGCTCCACCACTTCCACAATGTTGCAGGCCCTTCGCAAATCCGCGGCGATTACTACAACCCCGTGGTTCTGGAGTAAGCACGCTGTGTTCTTCTGCCCCAAAGCTTTGACTACCGCCTCCGCCAGCTCCTTAGTGCCAGGCATGATGAAAGGAACTGTGGGGATTTCTCCCAGGAAAGCCGCTTCGGTTGTGATTGGAAGAAAGGGTAGGCCTGCTAAGGCTAAGATGGTGGCGTAGGGGGCATGAGCATGGACAATGGCTCCAACATCCGGCCGAGCGCGGTAAATGGCCGTGTGCATTGGCCACTCCGATGAGGGGGCAGGAGAACCTTCTTCCAATACGTTCCCTTGAAAGTCTATCCGGACCATCAGTTCAGGCCTGAGTGCCCCTTTGTAGATTTGGCTGGGGGTAATCCAGCACTCTTCCCTACCACTTATGCGCACGCTTACGTTGCCTCCGGTAGCGGTTATCAAGCCCAGCTGGTAAAGCTCGTTTATAGCTTGGACCATCTCCGCCCGCGGGTCCTCAGTTGGAGGAAGGGAAGGGGCAGGCACCGGCTTCTGGATGGCGGAGAAATCAATCCCGCCGGCTTCCTCCCGAGCCTTAGAGTAAAGCCGGATTAGTTCGCCCTGGATGCGCTGGAGGCCCATGGCCAGGCGGACATCGCCACTGAAGGCAAGTTTACCACTCATGGCCGCTTTGGTCCCACTTATTCTTCCAGTCAAGATGCCATCCAAGGTCTCAGCATCCGTCTTCATCCGAACTTCGGCTGGGGAGGAAGGAGCTCCCAAGCCAGCCAGAACTTTACCTTCCAGAAATCCGATGTAAAATTCAAGCCCAAGGTCAGTAATGATGTAATGGGTTGTGACCCGCTTTTTGGCGGCGAACTGGTTTAGGGTTGGATCCCCCGCAGCCAGCTCGCAGAAGCGGTGGATGATGCGCTCCATCTGGCTTCCAGCAGTTTTTTCCATATGCACCTCCTTAACCACAGGTGCCTTCTACGATGGAGCCGGTTAGGCGTGCTTTGTTATCATCTAAGCTCTTTTTTCGCTTGAAGCAAGGGAAGTTTGCTCTGCCTTCTCGCCAAGCCTCAAGAGCTTTCTCCAGGTCCCGGAAAACTTCCTGGGGAGCGCATTTGGATATTTCCATCCACCAGGGGGCGTTTTCTCTTTTCCAGCGGTTCCACTCCTTGTGGAGCTGGATGGCAGAAGGGAAAGGGCGGCCTTGCTCCAAAGCTTCCTTCAAGCGGGCCAGGCCCCAATTGTAGGCAAAGCAAGCGGCCCCGATGTGCTTGGCTAAGGCCATGTGGGCTTTTTGGTTTGGGGCCAGCTCAAAGCGGAAAGCTTGCTTTACTTTCACCGCTCCCGGCTCCGTCCTGGCTGGAATAGATGATAATAAAATCGCCAACAGTTGTCAACCCCAACCATTGACCAAAGGTCGGCCTTAGCCGACCATAATTAAAGCGTGGGTAGAAGGGGCATGGGGGGTGTGCTTTTCTGACCTAACCCCCTGACCCCCTTCCCTGCGAGGGAAGGGGGAAAATTTGAGAGAATTCTCCGCCTCGAAGAAGGGCAAAACGCTGGCGAACCCCAAGCCAACGAGGGTGGGAAACGGGGGGTCCAGGGAGCTTCGCCCCCTGGCAGGGGGCATGGGGGGTGTCCCCCCACAAATTCAAAAGAGGGAGCGAGTAGCCCACCCCTGCAACCCCGCCACGAGTGGGACCCAAAACCCTGGCAAACCCTCAGCCCGCGGGGTGGGCAAATGGGGGGTCCAGGGGGCGCAAGCCCCCATGGCGGGGGGTTTGGGGGGTGTCCCCCCACAAATTCAAAAGAGGGAGCGAGTAGCCCACATTAGCAACCCCGCCGCGAGTGGGACCTAAAACGCTGGTGAACCCTCAGCCCGCGGGGGTGGGCAAATGGGGGGTCCAGGGGGCGCAAGCCCCTTGGCAGGGGGTTGGGGTGTGTGCCCCCAAGAACATTTAAAATGGGAAAACGTGGTAAACGAGAATTCCGGCTGCAAAGGAAAGCACCAGGTAAAATCCAATCACCAGAAAAGTCCAGCGCCAGCTACCCAATTCCTGCCGTATCACTGAAACAGTAGCTACGCAAGGGATAAAAAGCATTTCCATCACTAAAAAGGCAAAGCCTGCCCTGGGTGGAACGGCCTTCTCTAAAACAGAAGCCAGGGCCTCTTCCCCAGCCCCGTAAAGGACACCCAAAGTGGCTACGGCATTTTCTTTGGCTACAAAGCCCGTCAGAAGGGCCACTACCATCCGGGAATCCAGCCCGGCAAGGCGCCCCAAAGGCTCAAGGATAACCCCTAATTTGGCTAAGAAACTCCCCTCAATTGAGCCAGTAGGCCAATAAGAAAAAGCCCATACCACAACCGATACCGCCAGGATGACCGTACCCGCCTTCCTCAAAAAAGAGGATAACCTATGCCAAACTTCAAGGCCAATAGTTCGGAAGTTCGGGTAATGATAAAGGGGCAATTCCATGATAAAAGGCAAGCGCTCCCCCTTGAAGAGCAAAGAGTTCATCGCTTTGCCTACCAGGGCCAAAATCGCCAAGTTCAGCAAGATTAGGCCCCAAGAAACCAAGAAGGCCCTTTCGCCGAAGAACACCGGGGTAAGAAAGACCAACACCGCCATCCTGGCACTACAGGGGATAAAAGGGGTTAGGAAAATCGTTAGGAGGCGGGCCCTCTTCTCTTCAATTATCCGAGAGCCTAAGACCGCAGGGACGTTGCACCCAAAGCCCAGGAAAAGGGGCAGGAAAGACTTCCCATGCAGCCCCATCCAGTGCATGAACCTATCCATCACGTAGGCTGCCCTGGCCAGGTAGCCTACATCCTCCAACAAACCGAACACGGCGAAAAAGACGGTTAAGATTGGGAAGAAAGAGAGGACCGTCCCTATACCGCCTATGATTCCATCCACCATCAGGCCATTGAGCCAAGCAGGAGCCCCCAGAAAGCTCAGCCAGGAAGAAGCCAAGTTAGCCAACGAAGCTATTACGCTCTCCTCAAGCCAGCTTTGAATGGGCGAGCCGATTGTGTAAGTGAGCCAGAAGATGGCCCCAAGGACCAATGCCATGACCACAAGGCCCCAAAATGGGTGAGTAGCTACTCGGTCAAGGCGCTCAGTTAGGCTTACAGGGCCCATGCGCGGCTCTTCCACCGCTGCCCTAACCAACTTCCTAATCCATTCGTAACGACCCCCGGCTATGTCCAGAATCGCATCTTCGTGCCCTTTGAGCAAGGCGCTTATTTCTCCCCATTTGTCTTTATCAACCCAGCCTTTCACCAGCTCCGTAACCTCACTATCCCCCTCCAAAAGCTTTATCGCTACCCAATCAAGCGGGTACGGTTCGGGGATTAAGCCGTCCATAAGCTCACGGAGCTTTTCCAAAATGGGCTTATGGGCCTCTTTTATTTCCGGCTGCCTGGGGTTATATGGAACGATGCCCTCCGCCAGCCCGATTACGGCTTCCAGGAGCTCCTTCACTCCTTGGTTCTTTGAAGCCACCATTGGGACTACAGGTATACCCAGTTTAGCCTGAAGGATTTGAACATCTATCCGGTAACCTTGCTGCTCGGCCACATCCATCATGTTTAGCCCCAAGACTACCGGAGAGGGGAGGAGGAGGAGTTCGGCCACAAGGTAAAGGCTGCGCTCCAAAGTTGCTGCATTCACTATAGCCACTACTACATCCGGCCTTTCCTTGACTATGTAATCCCTGGCAATCCTTTCCTCTATGGAATTCGCTGTTAAGCTGTAAGTTCCGGGCAAATCCACGATATGCATGAGGTAATTTCCGTAACGGCAACGCCCGCTCTTCTTCTCCACTGTCTTTCCGGGCCAATTTCCCACGTGTTGGGAAAGGCCGGTAAGCATATTGAAGACGGTGGATTTGCCTACATTGGGTTGCCCGGCAAGGGCAACCCTCAGGACTTTTTCCCCGGCCCGTGGCTTTACCGTAATTTCAGGTACTTCTTCAACTCTTAGCGGCTGATGGGAGTTCATGCTGAATCCTCCACCAGGACCTTAGCAGCCTCCCCTCGCCCTAAGGCAAAGTAGGAGCCTTTCACTCGGATGATAATGGGGCCATGCCCCGGATTCCTTATCACTTCTACTTCCGCGCCAGGGATAAGCCCCAGAGAAGCCACTCTGGCTACGAACCCCCTCCCGCCTCTCAGCTCCTTCACAATAGCCTTTTCCCCAGCTTTCAAATCAACCAGCGTTTTGAGGGAATTTGCGGTCTCCATTTTCCTCCCCTTCTGCGAATGATTTGCATTATCATTATAACAGGCTGGGAGGGAAAAGTCAAGGCCATGTGAGTGGTGTGCTTCAGAATCGTACCCCCCCTTTGCCCGCCCCTGTTAACTTAGGGTTTGCTGAGGTTTTGGGTCCCACACGTGGCCGGGTTGCTGAGGCATAACCACTGATTTTTTGGCACATCAACGGCTCGCCTGCCTTGAAAGCTTTCGCACCCTGTTATATAATTGGGTGGAACAAGAAGCGATGGAGAAAAGGGTGGAAAATTTCGCTCGGAAAGTCCAGGAAAGCGTTGAGAAGGTCATCTTCGGCAAAGCGTGGGAGATCCGCCTTGTAATCTTGGCCCTCCTTTGCCAAGGACATGTCCTCATAGAAGATGTCCCCGGTGTAGGTAAAACGATGCTGGCCAGGGCTATAGCCAAATCCATAGGGTGCCAATTCCGACGAATTCAGTTCACCCCGGATATGCTCCCCAGCGATATAACTGGGGTTACAGTTTACAACCAGAAGACGGGAGAGTTTGAGTTCCGCCCCGGCCCCATCATGGCCAACATAATCTTGGCCGATGAGATAAACCGGGCTACCCCTAAAACTCAAGCCGCCCTCTTAGAAGCCATGGAAGAACGCCAGATAACAGTAGATGGCGTAACCCACCCCTTACCCAACCCCTTCATGGTCCTGGCCACCCAGAACCCCATAGAATACGAGGGAACTTTCCCCCTACCGGAAGCCCAGCTTGACCGATTCATGATGCGGATAAGCCTCGGTTACCCGCCATTTGATGAGGAGGTAAGAGTCCTTGAAGCCCAGCAGTTCCGCCACCCTATTGAGCGGACGGAGCAAGTGGTGACCCTGGAGGAGCTTAGAGAGGCACAAGAGGTGGTTAAGGGGGTATACGTGAGCGAGGAAATAAAGCGATACATCGTTGATTTGGTGGGGGCTACCCGTAAGCACCCCGATGTTTACCTTGGGGCAAGCCCAAGGGGAAGCCTCGCTCTGTACAAAGCAAGCCAAGCTTTGGCAGCAATCTCCGGCCGTGATTACGTAATACCCGATGACGTTAAAGCTCTGGCCATACCTGTTCTGGCGCACCGCCTCATCCTAACTCCTTCTGCCAGGGTTAAGGAAGTAAAGCCAAGCCAGGTCATTGAAGAAATCCTCTACTACCTCCCCGCCCCGGGGGCAAAACCACTCTAACACGGAGGTGAAAGTTGCCCAATCCAGACCTTATCCTGCTCCATCCCCCAAACATCTATGACTTTCGCTTTAGGACTATCCTCTATGGCCCAATAAGCGACCTAATACCCTCCACTCCAGTCTTTGAGATGTACCCCATTGGCTTCACAACCATAGCCGAGTATCTGGAACGCCATGGCTTTAAGGTGAAGATAATAAACCTGGCCATGAGGATGTTGGCTTCCGAGCGCTTCAATCCCGAAAAGCTCATCGCCTCCCTCAACCCCTTGGCCTTCGGGATAGACTTGCACTGGATGCCCCACTGCCACGGAGCCATAGAGATTGCCCGCATAATCAAGAAGCATCACCCACAAACCCCCGTAATCTTCGGCGGATTTTCTTCTACTTACTACCACCAAGAGCTCATTGAGCGCCCTGAGGTTGATTTCGTCATCCGGGGGGACTCCACCGAGGAGCCGGTCCTCCTGCTCCTGAAGCGCCTAAGGGGGGATGAGGATGCCCCACAATTTGAGGCCATCCCTAACCTGACCTGGAAAGATGGGAAAGGCGAAATCCACGTTAACCCATTGGCATGGAGTCCGCCCGATTTGAACCATGTGCTTTTAGATTACAGTTACGTAGTGAAGGCGGTATTCCGTTACCGCGACCTAATCAGCTTCATCCCTTTCAAAGGTTGGCTTGGCTATCCGATAACAGCGGTCCTTACTTGCCGGGGCTGCACTTACTCCTGCCGGACCTGCGGAGGTTCAGCCTATGCCTTCCGCAAAATGCACGGTCGCCTGAAGCCTGCTTACAGGGATCCGGAGCTTCTGGCCAAAGACATCCGGAACATTGCCCGCTTTTCCAAAGGGCCAATTTTTATCCTTGGCGACCTGCGCCAAGCCGGGATGGATTACGCCGCAAGGTTCTTCCAAGCCATCCGAGGATATACCGGCCCTGTAATCGTGGAGCTATTTGACGCAGCTGATAGGGAATTTCTGCGGGAGCTTGCTCGTGCCTTGCCCAACTTCGTCCTGGAAATCTCTTTAGAAAGCCACAGCGACGAAGTCCGCCGAGCCTTTGGCCGGCCTTACACTACCGCCCAGGCCGAAGCCACAATGGAATACGCGCTTGAGGCCGGATGCAAGCGGCTGGACGTCTTCTTCATGATTGGCCTCCCTCACCAGGATTTCCAATCGGTTATGGAAACGGTGGACTACGCAGGTAAGCTAATCCGGGAATTCAACCGAGGGAAGGAGCCACGCCTCTTCCCCTTCATCTCTCCGATGGCTCCCTTCCTTGACCCCGGAAGTGAGGCCTTTGAAAATCCTGAGCAATTCGGTTACAAAGTTTTTTACCGTTCCCTTGAAGAGCACCGCCGCGCCCTGGAAATGCCAAGCTGGAAGTATTTCCTGAGCTACGAAACCGTCTGGATGAGCAGGGAGGAGATAGTGGAAAGCACTTACGAGGCAGGGCTACGGCTGAACGAACTCAAGAAAGCCTACGGCTTGATTTCCCAGCGCAAGGCTGAGGATGTAGCTTACCGAATCCAAAAGGCCCGCTCCCTCATCCGCCAAATTGATGAGGTCCTCACCATGTCAAGAAGCGACTTGAGGGAAAAATTCTTAGCGGCCCTCAAGCCCCAAGTAGACGGTGCCAATACCTCTACCGTTTGCGACAAGGAAGAGCTTAACCTGAGGCTTGGGCTTCTGAACTTGCGCTTCCTCAAGAGCGCAACTATCCTCCTCCGGGGGTCGGAGCTATGAGCCCCTGCGTTAAAGCTCACGGATTGCGTCTTCCTCCGACTTTCGCCGCCTTTCGCTACTACAATTACCGGCTCTGGTTTGCGGGCCAAGGCTTTTCCCTCATGGGCACTTGGATGCAATCGGTTGCGCAAGGCTGGGTCGTTTACCAGCTCACCGGTTCTCGTTTCGCCCTGGGGTTAATCTCCTTCATGGGCACGATACCAACCCTCTTCCTCATGCTTCCGGCCGGAGTCGTGGCCGACAGAATCCCGAAGCGCCAGCTCCTCTTAGTTACTCAGGCAGCCTTAATGCTCTTCGCTTTAGTCCTTACCCTCCTTGCGGCCACCGGCTCCCTCAAGTTCTGGCACATAGCTCTCATGGCTTTCCTTTCGGGCGTGGCTAACTCTTTTGATGCCCCTGCCCGCCAAGCCCTGGCTGTAGAGCTTGTGGATGACCGGCGGGACTTAATGAATGCCATCGCCCTAAATTCCATGATGTTCAATCTGGCCCGGGTTGTGGGGCCGGCTGTAGGAGGAATCGTATTGGCAAGCTTGGGGCCAGCCTGGTGCTTCGGGATAAACGCCTTCAGCTTCCTGGCAGTTATCATCGCCCTCCTGGCTATGGACATAGAAGACGTGGCCTACGCTTCTTCTTCAGAACCACTCCTGCGCCAGCTGGCCGAAGGCATCCGTTACATAATCGGCAACCCCTTAGCCCTGGTAATCGTCCTAATCATTGGCGTTTCCACCCTGTTCGGCTTCTCATACTCCACCCTTTTGCCGGCTTACGCTGCCGATATCCTCAAGGTTGGGGAAAAGGGGCTTGGCTTCCTCAACACTGCCGTGGGCCTTGGGGCCCTGATGGGAGCATTGATAGTGGCTTCCCTGAGCCAGCTCAGACGCAAAGGTTGGCTGCTCTTGGCCGGTAGCATACTCTTCCCCACAGCCCTTTTAATCTTTTCCTTCTCGCCCAACTATTATCTCTCCCTTGCCCTACTTGTGTTAGTGGGTTTGGGTTTTGTGACCCAGAACTCTACGGGCAACACCTTGCTCCAAGCGGTTGTCCCCGATGAGCTAAGGGGTAGGGTGATGGGTGTTTACTCCTTCATGTTCTTCGGAATGACCCCATTCGGAGCCCTCTTAGCTGGAACAGTAGCCCAAGCCTTCGGCCCAGTAGCAGGGGTAGCCTTTGGAGCTGGAGTTAACCTCATTTTCTCTGTGGCCGTCCTCCTTTCGGTGCCTGTATTACGCCGGGTTTAGGAGGTGAAAGGTGCGCTTCCTTGCCGCCGATTTCCCCCCTGAAGAAGCCGATGTGGTAATCTTAGGAGTACCCTTGGAGGCCACTGAAACATGGCGCAAAGGCCCCGCCTTCGCCCCCGATGCCATAAGGTATGCTTCAGATTCAGTTGAATCCTTCTCGGCGATATTCGGGGAAGACCTTGCCAACCTCAAAGTCGGGGATGCCGGAAACTTGGGTTGCCCCCAAAACTTGGAAGAGGCATTGCTTTCGGTTCAAGGAGCCGTCTCCAACTACCTCCGCAGAGGCCAAAAGGTCTTAATCCTCGGAGGGGAGCATACGGTGACCTTGCCTGCCCTCAAGGCCGCTTGCTCCACCTTCGGGGAAGTTCAACTTTTGGTGCTTGATGCCCACTCCGACCTCAGGGATGAATACCTTGGCCTCAGGGTAAGCCATGCCACGGTAATAAGGAGGTGTTCGGAGGTAGCTTCAAGGGCGGTTCTCGTAGGGGTCCGCTCCTTTTACGGAGGAGAATTTGATTTGTTAGAGGGGGGCAAAGTTTTCTTAGCCTCCCTTCAGGATTTCACTTCCCATCTGGAGCAAGGGCTGCCCCTCTACCTAAGCCTGGATTTGGATGTCCTGGACCCATCCCAGTGCCCGGGGGTGACCAACCCTGAGCCGGGTGGGATGGGCTACTGGGACATAGTTGAAATCTTCCGCAAGCTAAGGGGCAAGTTCAACGTTGTAGCTATGGATATTGTGGAGCTCGCGCCGCCCTACGACCCCTCTTACGTATCAGCGGTGTGCGCCGCAAAATTGGCCATTGAAGGAATCATTGCCCTTTGGGGGTGCAAATCACGAAGCGCCCCCTGAGGTCAGTGTGCACTTCTACCCTCCGCCCTCCCACTTCCAGGATTACCCTGTAGCCTGGGACCAAGACCTGCGCATAGAATTTGCCCGGCTCCGGACAACCAAGGCTCGTATCAGGCCAGACCACCTCTTCCACCGAGATTACTTTTATTTCTTCCGGCGGGTAGTCCTTGAAAGCTTCCTTGACTTTCCGGATGACCAGGCTTTCGGGCTCCCCTTCTGGAGCGCAAAGCTTGACCATCTCCCCTCTACCACGGTAAACGTAAGTTTTACCTTGAGCCACAAGCACTACCTCAATGCCCATCACGAAGGCCGGAAGGGTAATCTTCTCCTCCGGTCGGCCGCATTCAACGTCCTGTATCGGCATCTCCTCCCAGGATGCACTTACCACCTCTATCTCGCCCTCGGGAATGCCGAGACGCCCGGCCAGGTCAGCTATGGCTCTATTGACGGCGCGGGAAAGGATGTCTTCGGGACGAGCTTGAGGAGTTGGGGTTGGTGCAGGCAGCGGAGAATAGGGTTGAAGCCTGACCTCAATTTTCTGGGGCTGAGTCAGGGTTGGCGAAGGCTGGATTTTGACCCCTGTCGGGGTCGGGGCAAGCCCTGGGGCGGCGCACCCCACCAATATTAGGGTTACCAGCAGAAAACCGAAGAGCTTCCTCCCCATTCCTCCCCTCCTGATTAAAGAGACGTCCGCCGCCCCCCTTTGGTTCCTCATTTCGTCCAGAGAAACCGGCCATCGCTCACAATTTCCACTGTCCCGCACAAATCGGTGCGCAGGACTTTCACCCCTCTAAGTCTATCCAAAACCGCCTTCGCCGGGTGGTTGAAAGGGTTATCCTTCCCTACCGAAATTACCGCCAGCGCAGGTTTCACCGCTTCCAAGAAAGCTTGAGAAGTTGCATTCCCCGCCCCATGGTGCGAAACCTTGAGGACAGTGCTGGAAAGCTCCATCCCCTCCCTCACCAGCTCCGATTCCACATCAGTGTCAATGTCCCCCGTAAAGAGGAAAGAAGCCTTCCCGTAAGCCAGCCTTGCCACTACCGAGCAAGCGTTATCGTTCGGGCAGGAAGCGATGCTTTCCGGATGGATTATCTGGACGAAAACGCCGTCCGAGAAGCGAATGACGGTGCCTTTGCGTGCCTCGTAACGGGGTATCTTGCGTGCTTCCAGCAGTTCTTCCCACCTCTTCCAGGCTTCAGAATCTCCCTCAAGCCCACTTTCCAACACCGCCTTTACTTCGTATCTCTCCACTACCGGAACCAACCCGGTAAGGTGGTCTGTATCGGGGTGGGTGAGGATAATAAGGTCCAAGGTGCGCTCCCAGAAGGGCAGCCTCTTACCCGCGCATTCCAGGAAACGTGAAGGAAGGGGGCCTCCGTCTATCAGGATTTTGTGACCCGCCGGGGTGAGGATGAAGGTTCCATCCCCTTCCCCCACATCGCAGAAGACCACGTGAAGGTTGCCATCGGGGCTGAGCAGGGCGCCGGACCAAGCCAGGATTGCCAGTGAACTGAGAAGGGTAAAGGTCGCTCCAAACCTCCACTGCCTGGCCAAAATTTCACCGAGCCTTCGGCCGGCTTTGGCTAAGATAAGCAGGATGACCAAGCCCACGGAACAGGCCAAGGATATTTCTTTACCCCAACCCTTCAGAGGGATTGCCGCCCAAGGGAAGCGGGCTAAAAATTCCACCACCCTTATGGTGTAGGCCGTGTAAGCCCACCCCACAACCCCTGCAATTTTCCCCAGCGGGACGGATAAAAGGCCGACCAGAAGCCCCACACCTCCTCCTACCATCACTCCAGGCTGCGCTGGGATTATCAGGAAATTGGCCAGAGGCCCCGCAAGGGATAGGAGGCCAAAATAGTGGAGGGTTAAGGGGAGGGTGGCAAGCTGGACGACCAGGGTTACTATTAAGGCCTCCTTGACCAAGTTTTCCCAGGTGTGAGGGAGAGGGAACCGCTTCTTAAGCCACTCTTCAACCGGAGGGACAAAGAGGATGAGGCTTAAAGTGGCGGCGAAGGAAAGCTGGAAGCCAACATCCCAGAGGGCTTCTGGGTTAAGGGCTGTTAGAACTACGGCCGCAAAAGCCAAAGAGTTCAAGGAAAAGGCCTCCCTCCCCACTGCCTCCGCCAGCACGTAGAGGGAGCCCATCACTGCCGCTCTGAGGACAGGCGGGTCTGCCCCGACGAGGAAAGCATAGAGGAACAAGGCCGCTATTACTATTGGCCAGGTTCTGCGCTTGCCAAACCTTGAAAGGAACCTCCCCAGAAAACCGGCCAGGATGGCTATGTTGAAGCCTGAGATAGCGATTATGTGGCTTGTCCCCGTCCGCCGGAAGCTTTCCATAACATCGCTTGGTATGCCTCTATCAAGGCCTAAAAGTATTCCCGCCAACAAGGAAGCCTCAGGCTCAGGGTAAACCGAAAGCAAGACTTTGTGGGCTCTCTCCCGGAGGGATAAGAGGAAATGCTTCAGGGGATTACCCCTGCCCCGCTCCAGAACGCGCACCTGAGGCTTTTTGAGGATTGAAAACACCCCTTTCCTGGCCAGATAATCTCGGTAAGAAAAATCCTCCCATACAGGCGGAGTCTCCAGCTCGCCTGAAGCTTCCACTAAGTCCCCGTATCGGTAATCGGACAAGAGGGGGACAAGGGCTATAAAGTCGCCCTTTACGGGGATTTCTTTGCCTTCCAGAGTTATGGAGGTAGCCGAAATCCGAAGTTGAAGGGCCTTCTCCTTTTCCAAAGGCGCGTCTGAAACCAAGCCCCTGATGGTCACAGGCTCTGGGCGGTCATTGTAATAAGCCAGGTGGTTCGGGCCAAATGATGGCTGAGCTACGTAAAGGCGAATCATCCCCAGAAATAGGGCAGAAAGCAAGGCCAAGCGCTTTTCCTTAAGCCAAAAGGCAAGAAATAACGCTAAAGCGAACCCGGCCAGGGCTATGGGAACGGGAAACTGCACCTTTGAAGCTAATACTATCCCTGAAAGCCAAGCCAGAGCTGGAGGGATTAGGGTCATCTCACAGTTATGTAATCCTTTATGCGGGCGAAGGTGGATTCGCCTATGCCCGGCACCTTCTTTATGTCCTCAATGGAACCGAAGGGGCCATGGGTTTCCCTGTACTCAATTATCCTGCGGGCGAGGGAAGGGCCTATCCCTGGGAGCGATTCCAGCTCAGCTTGAGAGGCAGTGTTGATGTTAACCAGAGGCGAACGGGTTGGGGAGGACAGAGCTGAAGCAGCAGCGGGGGTGGCTTCTCCTTTGCGCGGAATGAAGACGTGCATCCCATCCTTGAGGGGCATAGCAAGGTTAATGCTGTCTAAGTCTGCTTCGGAAGTAGGGCCACCAGCAGCCATGAGGGCATCTTTTACAATGCTTCCCGGAGGGAAGGAGTAAACGTCGGGCTTGAGGACAGCACCTGAAACGTAAACGCGCAGCGGGGATGGAGTAGGTGTCGGGGGCGGGGGAACAATCTCCATTGCTCCCGGCTGAGGCCTACGCAAGAGGAAAACAACAGCCCCTACCAAGATAAGGTTGATAAGGGTGTAAGTGATGAACTGCTTTGCATTTTCCATATGCCACCTCCAAAAAGGGGAGGTGTGCCAGCTTGCGTTTTAAATGAGAGCGTATATTTCAGGGCGGCGGTCCTTCAGGGCGGGGAACTTCTCACGGAGCCAGGAGACCTCTTCCATGTTCAAGCTGGCCAAAAGCACTTCCTCGTCCTTTCCTCCCTCTGCTATCGCTTCACCCAGGGGGCTGTAAGCCCCAGACCAACCACCGAATTCGTTCTTGGTCCTGTTGCATCCTACCACGAAGAGCTGGTTTTCAACTGCTCTTGCCCTTAAGAGAAGCCGCCAATGCGCTATCCTCTTTTGGGGCCAGTGGGCCGGGATGAAGATAATCTCAGCCCCTTTGAGGGTGTAGAGGCGAAAAAGTTCGGGGAAACGCAGGTCGTAGCAAATGGCCAGGGCGGTCTTCCCCCAGGGCAAAGAAAAAATAGGGGTCTCGTCTCCGGGGGAAAGGAACTTGGTCTCATCCATGGGGGCGTAGAGGTGTATCTTGCGGTAGGCCCCTAAAAGTTCGCCCTCGGGTGAGAAGATGGTAGCAGTATTGTAAAATCGGCCATCCTTCTCTTCCAAGGTAGAGCCTATGAGGTAAATGGAATACTTGCGTGCAAGGGCAGCAACTTCTTGGAAGTAGCCTTCCCCGAGAGGGGAAGCAAAATCCTGAACCCTATTCAGAACGTAACCGGAAAGCCAGAGTTCCGGGAGTATGGCGACTTGCGCTCCATTTTTGCAGGCCTCCTCCAGGAAAGATGAGGCGCGGGCAATGTTCTTCTCGGGCCTGCCGGGGAAAACGTTCATCTGGACGATTGCAACTTTGATTTCCTTCATGGCTTCTTTGGGCTTATGATTTCTGATGGCAAGTTCTTGGCCTTAAACATAAGGACCAAAGCGCCTTTTTCCGACCGAGTGCGGTGGATTTGGTTGGCTTTTGCCACCCAAAGGTCGCCCTCGCTCAGAGTTAGGGAGCTACCATCGGGCAAATCAACAGTCATCTCCCCTTCAATGACAAGGTAAAGCTCATCCTGAGGGTGGCGGTGGAAGACGTAATCCCCTTCAAAGCGGCTCAAGTAGGCCCTGTAGTCGTCCACATCGGCCAAGATATAGCGCGTGAAGGGCTGCTTTATAAAGTTAGCGGCTTCTTTTACATTCACCTTCTTCTCCATCTCTTCCCTCAAACCGAAGGAGGTGTGAAAATTGCTACAAGAATCAACGGCTCATCACCCTGGTTCCGTACCCCGTGTTCCACCCCCGCGGGGGCGAAGGCGCAATCCCCCGGGCCAAAATCAACCCATTTATCGGCCATAAAGCAGGCCCCTTTACCCGATATAACCATAAAAGTTTCAGCGGAACCAGGATGGACATGAGGCTCAATAGCGCCGTAGGGTTCTATCTTAACCACAAGGAGGCTCAGGGCCGGGTTAACCTGGTTTGAAATCAAGACTTTTGTCCACACGCCTTGGAACCGTGGGTGAGGTTGCCAAGGGACAGCATCAGCCTTAAGGGTTAAAGGCTCCATGGCTACCCCCTCTGTGAGCGCTCTGAAGCCAGCCTGTAAATGGAACGGGCCAGTTCCCTTATGTAATCGCTCTGTTCTACCCCTTTAACCCATCGCTCCGGAATGCCCGAAATGCCATTGAAGGCTCCACTCAAAGCCCCAGTTATAGCGGCAGTGGTATCGGTATCGTATCCGCCCATAACAGCTGTAACGACCGAGGTCTTAAAGTCTTCCGGCGTCCTCAAGAAGCAATAGAAGGCAGAAGCCACAGTTTCCACCACATAACCGCCAGTTCCAAGGATTTCCAAAGCCTGCTCTGGTTCTATATTTCTGCGCAAAAGCTCCTTTGCCTTCAAGAGGTTTTCTGTGAGATGGGAAGGCCCTATGAATTCGCAAGTTGCTTCTAAGAGGCCTTCAGCACCTGCCCCGGATGCCAACCTCGCTACCGCGTAAGCTACAGCCAATCCCCCTTTTAAAGCTTCCGGGTTGCGGTGGGTTATAATTCCGGCCTTCTCCACATCGTCCTTGAGCCTTTCGGGGGTCCAGGCGTTCAGCAGACCTACGGGAGCTATGCGCATGGCAACGCCATTGCCGGCGGCAAATTCCCCTCCTTCCCCGCTTTCCTCCCAGCTTAGCCCCTTCATGAGGCGCTGGATTGCCTTCAGGGTGGTGAGGCCAATTCCCCTGGGCTGTCCTTCCTTCACCCAGCGGACAAACCTGGAGGCCAGGTCTTCGGGATTGACTTCACCTTTATCCACGATGCTTTCGGCGTGGATAATCATCATCTGGGTATCATCGGTAAATTGGCCGGGGCCAAGCTTTCGGTTGGGGGAAGGGAGAAAATCTTCCACTACACCGTAGCGCTTGCGGATAACCTCAGGAGGCAAACCCTCAACAGGCATGCCCAAGGCATCACCTATAGCAAGGCCTAAAAGGCAACCCTCAAATCTCTCCAGCGCTTACCTCCTCCGGCTCTAAATAGCGGATTTTGGATGGGTCGCTTATACGGTCCGGAAAGAGGATGCCATTAGTGTGGTCAATTTCGTGTTGGAAGACCCTGGCCAAAAGGCCATCGGCTTTTATCCTGACCCTTTTGCCCCTTGGGGTTTGGGCTTCTACTTCTACAAATGTTGCCCTTTTCACCTCCCCCACTATCCCTGGCAGAGAGAGGCAACCTTCTTCGGCCTCTTCTTCCCCTTCCATCTTGACGATTTCAGGGTTTACGAGAGCAAATACTCGGCTTTTGCCATTGCCCTCCTCAGGGGGAAGTTCCACCACGATAACCCTAAGGGGAACCCCTATTTGGATAGCGGCCAAACCAATGCCTTTAGCGGCTCTCATCGTATCCAGCATATCCTGAATGAGGGCCTTCAGCTCCCGGTTGAAATTAGTCACCTCTTTAGATTTAACCCGCAAACGGGGGTCATCGCCAGTAAGGATTCTCCGCACCATTACTCCTCCCCTTCTCAAGCCAAATTATATCGCACCGGAGGCCGCTTTGTCAAAACCTCGTGATCTATCACGTAAAATGTTACCGAGGCCACACGGTTCACTCAAATGATAATGTTACCGGAGGTCAAGATGGACTTGGAGGACAAGATGACCATAGAAGAGCGATATCAATACCTGCG
>Ga0078972_1001918_pt1 | contig 73020 bp, 47 predicted proteins | sample YelNatPaOPGAMG01_FD_67568 | JGI IMG/M metagenome (GOLD analysis project Ga0078972, IMG submission 67568) | Hot spring thermophilic microbial communities from Obsidian Pool, Yellowstone National Park, USA - OP-RAMG-01 (SPADES assembly) (version 2) | ecosystem: Environmental > Aquatic > Thermal... | reverse complement strand
CAATAGTTGCATCTCCGAGATACTCATGAACACGCTTGGCGCTAATTATAACATTGTTTCTCTTCGCTGTCACCGTAGAGTTCTCCAGAACCGTAACGATGTCTCGCGGGCCAGTTCTTTTATACCCAATTGGGACACTAGAGCTCTGAAATTCATAGGGAATATAAATTGAACTGTGCTTTCTCCAATTGTCTTTCACGAATTTGAACGCTTCATTGATGAGTTTCATTTTCATTGTGCCAATCCGCTGCATCTTTGGATCTCCTTCGAAGCGATCTGGGTGCCACGCCTTCACTTGAATGTTGTACGCCTCTCTAACTTCCTCAAGTGTCTTCGGATTCGTAAGCTCAAGTATACGATAGGCTTCTTGAAATGTCATAGCGCCATTTTCATTTCATCTTCAATTCAAAACCATGCAGGCCGCAGATTTCAGGCAGACGTATTTAAATTCAGAAGATTGATTGACAGACCCGTTTTTCACCAATGACATGCCGATTGCGTTAAATTCCATTTTCTCAAAGAAATTTTTTGCAGCCTCGATAAGGAGGAAAATGTTTCGAACGCGATGAGTTAGAAGATGTCAACTAAAGAGATGTGCATGATTAAATATGGCCTTGCCTTTGCTCCACAGTTAGAGTCTTTCTATCGCGTTCGGCCCGCACATGATGGCATTCGCGCGTATTCTATAAGTGTCCATTTGATTGCAAGGAATCGAGTCATGTTAATAACTCCTGCTATCGAAATTTTGTGAGGGAAAAACATGGACAGTGTAAGTTCTAACAAGGACCCTAAGCTCATACGACTGGTTAATTTCCGATATTGCCATAAAAACCATCATTTTCTCGTTTTCCTCGCTGACTTCATCTTCCCAGCCAACCACCGTCGACGGTAATGACGCTACCGTGCAGATAACTCGAAGCATCCGAGCAGAGAAAAACAATGGCACCCATAAGATCTTCCGGTACTCCCCATCTCCCAGCTGGAATTCTGTCCAAAATGCTTTTCGCCCTAACGGGGTCTTCCCGAAGGGGTTTTGTGTTATCGGTCGCTATGTAGCCCGGTGCAATCGCGTTCACGTTTACTCCCTTGGAAGCCCATTCGTTCGCAAACGCCATTGCCAGTTGCTTTACGCCCCCTTTCGATGCCGAGTACCCAGGAACAAGTATGCCTCCCTGAAACGATAAAAGGGAAGCAACAAAGACAATTTTACCATATCCCCTTCTAACCATATCTCTGCCGATCTCACGTGTCAATATGAACTGCGCAGTAAGATTAACCTCAATGACCTTGTCCCAATACTCATCAGGATGCTCTAGGATGGGCTTCCGCAAGATAGTTCCGGCATTATTTACAAGAATATCGATCCTTGGGAAATCCGATTTGACCTTTTTTATGAAATCATAAAGCGACTCCCGATTTGAGAAATCACTTGTATAAGACTTAAATCCTCGGCCGCGCGACACGATCTCGCTCTCGAGTTCTGAGAAATCAGACGAAGTCGAAACGCCTATGATGTCCGCACCGGCTTCAGCCAACGCAATCGCGTACGACCGACCTATACCGCGATTTGATCCGGTAACCAATGCAATCTTGCCATCCAGTCTGAATTTGTCGAGAATCATACCTGATCATTCCTCCTTTTTGAAGTATTGATAACTGCAGACAACCTATTCATTTCAACGTGTTCATTTCGACAGAGTCCATGTCTTCAAATTCTTGGTTCTCCCCACCCATTGCCCAGATGAACGAATAGCTCTTTGTGCCAACGCCGCAATGTATCGACCAGCTCGACGAGATGACCGCCTCTTTGTCGTGTACCACGATGTGCCTCGTTTCAGAAGGTTCACCCATCAGATGAAATACAACTGAGTCCTTATCGAGATTGAAGTAAAAATATATCTCTGTCCTCCTCTGATGTGTATGCGGAGGCATCGTGTTCCAAACGCTTCCTTCGTCAAGTTCAGTTAACCCCATCACAAGTTGTGAGCTCATCACTCCGCCCGGATGAATATACCTGCTAATGGTACGTAGATTTGCGTCCGTCCTACTTCCCAATCTTTCCGAATAAACATCCCCATGCTTAATGAAAGAGGTCGGATAGACTGCGTGTGCTGGGTAACTGACGAAATAAAAATTTGCAGGCTCGGTTTTATCATTACTTGATAAGAAAATTTCTCTTGCTCCTCTGCCAACATATACAGCATCTTTATAGCCGACGGAAAACTCCTGATCATCTACCTTGATTTTACCAACACCTCCAATGTTGAAAATACCAATCTCTCGACGCTGGGCAAAGTAATCTGCCGCCATCTCGCGTTTCGTGCTCAAAAGTTGGAGAGGCGATTCAATTGGTACAGCTCCACCAACAATAGCCCGATCTAAATCGAAATAGACCATCTGAATCTTCCCATTAATGAACAAATTTTCTATTAGGTACGATTTTCTCAGCTGTTCCGTCGAAAATGACTTGTAGCCCAAATTATCAGGGGAATATCTTACTTCCATTTTTCACCTTTCATTCACCAAATGAGTTTTTAATTTTAAAGAATACCCTTAAGCCAAAGTGAAATTTCCTTTGTCATTTCACTTCAATTCTCTAGTTAACGGTCTATATAACTGGTACGCACAATCCATTCTCTTCGCAAAACTAATCATCGTGCCGAAATGTGCACCATCCATTCTTATTACCATCTAATATAACAAATAGAAGCTTACTTTCGAACACACGACTGACATTGAGTAATTACCTCCAGTTGAAATCCTACAGTTCTGAGAAAGCTTCTTGGCAATACACTTTAGCATTTTGTCACACAGGAACTCTTTAAAAAGTTAAATCCTCAGATTTACTCAGAGTCATACAACTGATCAAAATACGCCATGGTGGACTACCGAATCGAGAAGCGGATATAGAATTAGGCTTAGCATCGCCTTTACCAAGGTACTCAATGAAGGGACAGACTGTAAGCTCGGCCTCGTTGTTGACAAGCTAACAAGTTCTATCAAATTCATCACATGAAGGAGTAAAGAGCAGCCCCCGCCACTATTTTTCTGGGGAGACTATGGGGGTATTCGATCACACTATTTGCGGAGTCCCTCTGGACAGACATTGCGCTGATGAAAACATAGTCTGCCCACTTGATCTCTTCATCCGTAATTGAGCGCACATTCAAATCGACCAACTTCTTCTCCCAATTTTCAGGGAACATTGCCGCTGGAGTCAGAAGGCCTAAAGGAATATGCGGGATGCCGCAAAGTGGCAAAGGAGACCATGAAAGATCCTGGAAAAATGTTCGAAATGTTCAGGATAGACCTAAAGGCGACCTGCGAAAAGGCATTAGAGCAATTTATATCGATGGAGCTGACATCTTACCCTGCTTGGCAGAGATAGGTATGAACGATCGACAGGATCCTGTGAAGAAGATGATCATCATAAGAATTATAGAAACGGAAGTTACGCACGAAGTTCCACAGCGAAAACAATAGGAGACCTTTACTTCAGAGTGTCGCGTGACCGGGACTGTAAACCCATATGAGCGATACGAGGAAGAGATCGGGCACGATATCCAAGCAATGTTCCTGTCAGGGATGTCAACGCGGAGCATAGAACTCTTCTCCGAGCATCTTCTGGGCTGAAAGGTATCCCTGGGCGAAGTCTCGAGGATAAACGGCGAGTTGATTTCAGCAGTAGATAAGTGGCGGACACGTTCACTTACCGGAATGAACATCGATTACATGTTGATGGACGGGGTTTTCTTTAAATTTAGGCTGAAAAAGGTGGTAGATGGCGCGACACGGGTGGAGATTGAAATGTTTACACACAAAATACTTGACATTACCCAAGAACGAATTTATACTTTAATAGCTGCAACATCGACTGACGGTCTTACACAAGAATTTCACGAGGTTAGCATGGAAATCATTATTTACAGCAAACGTAATATCAATCTTCTTAATGAATCGAGACGGACTGGCAAGAACCTCAAATTGCTCATGTCGGCCACAGCCGTGAATGCGCGGATTGCTTGCCTAATGAGTCAGGTGTTGGTCGCACTGATGCTCGTTGTTGCCTTCGGAACTGTGCGGGTGTGTGCGCAGGACTGGACAGCGCGCGCCCGGAAGCTTGTCAGCCAGATGACATTAAAGGAGAAGATCGAAGAGCTTCACGGCCTGCGGGATAATGTACACCTTCGTTATGTTCCACAGGTCCCGCGGCTTCACATCCCCGCTCTGCGTATCGCTAACGGTCCTGCTGGCGTCGGCCCTGCGGACGAGATCAAACAGTTGCCGGCCACAGCCCTTCCAGCGCCGATTTCTCTCGCTGCAAGCTGGGACGTCCAACTTGCACATCGGTACGGCGTGATTATTGGCCGCGAGGCCAGAGATTTGCGTTATGGCCTTTTGGAAGGACCCGACGTGAATATCGCACGTGTCCCACAGAACGGCCGTACATTCGAAGCATTTGGTGAAGACCCGTACCTGGTATCGCGAATAGCGATAGCGGAGATAGATGGCATCCAGAGCCAGAGGGTGATTGCCGATGTCAAACACTTTGATGCCAACAATCAGGAAACAGACAGGATGAAGATCAACGAGATTATCGGCGAACGCGCGCTGCGGGAAATTTATCTCCCTGCGTTCGAAGCGTCTGTCAAGGAGGCTCACGTTGGTGCTGTAATGGGCGCATATCCTAAAATCAACGGAATTTACTGTTGTGAAAACAGCATGCTTCTGGACACGATTCTAAAGAAAGAATGGGGTTTCAATGGTTTTGTCACTTCGGATTTTGGGGCGACGCACAGCACGGTAAATTCAGCGCTGGCCGGCCTGGATCTTGAGATGCCCGAGGGTCGGTACTTCGGTGTACCGCTTGAGAAAGCGGTCGAGTCTCACCAGGTGCCAATGTCGACCATCAACGACAAACTCATCAGACGCTTCAGTACCATGATGAAGTTTGGACTTTTTGACCATCCCATGAAATTGAAACCCATTCCGACACGCCGTGACGGAAGAGAAGCACTTAAGATTGCCGAGCAAGGAATGGTCCTGCTCAAGAACACAGGGGATGCACTCCCGCTCAATTCGAAGAAGCTGCACAGCGTTGCAGTGATAGGCCCCTACGCTATGAAAGCTATGACCGGAGGCGGGGGCAGTTCAAGAGTTCGGCCGCTGTACACCGTCGACCCTGTCGAGGGTATTGAACACATCGTCGGCGATAAGGTTAGGGTGCAATTCTCTGACGGGTCGGACATTTCCCAGGCCGTTGCCCTTGCTAAGACTGCAGACGTGGCGATTGTCATGGTGGGCGACCACGAAACTGAGGGACAGGATCATTCTTTGACCCTTTCAGGAAACCAGAACCAGTTGGTTGAAGCGGTGGCCGCAGCCAATCCGCGCACTATCGTTGTGCTGAAGACTGGTTCGGCGGTGCTCATGCCGTGGGTCGATAGAGTCCCTGCTGTTCTCGAGGCCTGGTATCCTGGCGAGGAGGATGGAAACGCTGTGGCAGCGGTTCTTTTCGGAGAAGTCAATCCATCTGGGAAGCTTCCTCTGACTTTCCCCAGACAACTGGCCGATCTGCCGGCCAACACCCCAGAGCAGTACCCGGGCGTAGACGGCTTGGTGAAATACTCTGAAGGTGTTTTTGTCGGTTACAGGCACTTTGACGAGGACAGTATAAAACCGCTTTTCCCGTTCGGCTTTGGTTTGTCCTACACAACTTTCGCATACAAGCATTTATTGGTCACTCCCAGGATGCTTTCCTTGAAAGACAACTCAAAACAGGCAGTTACTGTAGCGCTCGATGTGACGAACACAGGTAAAAGGGCGGGCAAGGAAGTGGTGGAGCTTTACCTCGGGATCCCCTCCACTTCCACCGTTCCGCAGCCGCCTGAGCAGTTGAAGGCCTTCGCAAAGGTTGCCCTCGAACCCGGCGAAACCCGACATGTGGTTCTCAAGCTTGACGGGCACTCAATGGCTTACTGGGATACTGCCTCACATGGCTGGACGATCATACCTGGAACCTACCGTGTGATGGTAGGTTCTTCATCACGTAATATACTACTTCGTGGGAGCTTCCAGGTCCTGCCGGAGTAATCCAATTGTCAATTGCAGCATGCGCTCCCGAACTTCAGAATTCCCGCGCGTACTGATTGGGAAAGGGCAATCGTGGGAAATAGTGCCGTGGAATTCTCCTTGACCAGCTCTCCCACATCGGCGGGAGTAGCGGTTTCCATGTTGTTTCTTAATTCTCCGCTGAAAGGGGCGGAGGTTTCAAGCGAGACTGCCACTGCCATGGAGCATGAATTGGCAGTTGCAATAATGGAGCGGGTTGCCAACTGACGCTTTTGCCCGCCCCAGCCAATATCTGTCGAAAGACTGGACGCACGTCACTGACGATGCAGGGATGATGGCGCTAGTGGGAATGTTACAGTTCCTCCCGACGAACAGACATGCTCTTCTTTGTTTCGAACACTTTTTAAAAAAGTGGACTGCAAGAGTCCGGCACTCCAACAGTCCTGCAGTCTATGGCACTCAAGCCTCTTGATCCTGTCGACTATCCGGAGAAAGAAACCAGTGGCTGCCGTTTTCTTACGTATACACTGTCATGCCGTTTTGGTTAGGGAATGCTCGGCCAGAAAACTGTCAGCAGGATGTCAACAAAGCATAAGCACGTCTTGGGCGACATGTGAGTACCGACGGCAAACTGACTTACGTCCAGCCGATCGGCAGCGACTCGCAAAAGTTTGTTATCTAAATTTAACCGAAGTCTACGGCACAAAAGCCTTCTTGCTCGCAGGCAGCGAAGTATACCGGATGGCTATGTTGGAGGACAACTACCAAGTTAGAATAAAAGCGACGAGCCTGGGAGACTTCCGTCGGGCCTGCGAGACCGTTCAGCTCAACCCCGAGAAGGTTGCAACACACTCCGGGCTAAATCCAATGACCGCGAAATTCGCGATCATGGGCAGGGGCTCGTCGCGCATACTGGATTTGCAAATCTATGCTTCGAAGCCTGGACAACGGCAGGACAAACTGCTGTTCCAGGTCGACCTTATGCCGTACGAGATCGGAGAGCACCACATAGACGTAAAAAAGAAAAATCGCACCCGCTCTTCCGAAAATGATCGAGAGAGAGGGATAGCTCAGAAAAATCCGGGCGGAATTTTTATTTCCAATTCTTGAAAGGCCCGAGATGCTTACGAAAATGTTCAATCAATAGCTGATAGTGAAGGTCTTCGTTTTCTTCAAGACATCTGTATATCCGGTTTCTGAAGATGTACTCAGACTTATCATTCTTTTCAGTCAAAACTCTTCCGTACGTCACATGAAGCGCTTGGCGAGCATCAGCTGACTCAAACAGAGCAATGAGTTCACTGTCCGTGTAGTCTTTCCCTGATTTGATCTTTTTCATGTCAGCCGTTACATGATAACTCTTTCTCTCAAGATCGTAGAGGCTAACTGAGAAGTCGAGTATCTCTCTGAAGAGAGATGGGTCACGCATCGCGACCACCTTTAGCGCTTCTAAGTAACTTGTCCCAGCCGTCTTTATGTGAATAAGAGCTTCCCCTAGCGAGCCAACTGCATCATACACACGAAACTTATCGCTTCCAGAATGGAAACTAACCTTGTAGGTACCAAAGTACTTCGCAATTGCGATATGCTTCAGATAATGCTCCTTAAACAGTTCGATGTCTCCTTTATATTCGATTCCTTTTTCAAAATCCCCCACGAACCGTGGAGCAAGGCTAACGAATTCGACTCCCATTCTCATGAGTTCGCTAACGATAAAAAAATGTTCGAACGGTGTCGTCACGGTGTCCGTCTCGTCGATCGAAACCTCAATCTCGCAAGCATAGTTCGCATGGTTTGTCTTCAGATGATCATGTATCCTCTTAATATTAAGGATGGCCGCCATGTATTTGAGGCAAGCCTCAAGCACTTCTCTTTCTGAAGCATTTATTGAATGAGAAGGATCTAATTTTAGAGTCTTCTCCTTGTATCTACTCATCAAATTCTCGTACGAATCTCCAAAGTCCTTCCAAGGAAGGGAACTTACTTTTTTCATCAGATCATCATAAGGAAGTTCAGTGACACCGTTAACGACATGATCACTTGGATCGATCGTAAACATAGTGAAGCCGGCTTTCACAAGGCGATCGACATCATCAGTTGTCTTCAGATGGTCTGCGTCCGCACCGAAGCCATCTTTATATCCTTCCTGAAATACCGCCCAAACGGCGGCATCCATCACGTCCTCAGGGGTTCGCTGTGTTCTGGTAAGTTCACGAATCGATTGTTGTGCAAGGACAGGCTTGAAGTTGTATCCCCTCAAGGCCCGCAGATGACCCGGATTGGCAAGGCCGAGACGATCACCGAAACCGTAGGAATTATGAAGCCCTATCGTAACAGGCCGCGTGAAAGGGAACAGTTGCTTCAGGCCTTCAGCATTAATATGATCCATCCTGCATCTTTTCAATTTGATACTCTTTCCGTTTGAACTGAGACCCGGGATGTCCTCACCTCGAAACTTCGATGCTACGTCTTGACTGTCATTTTCAGTCATTATGTAAAGATATTTCCCGCTGGATTCACGACCGATAAAAAGCTTCGCTCCTCCGGTTTCATTTATAGAATTCGGATAGACCTTTATCGAAAATCCATTACCAAAAGAATATATCGAAAAGCCATCCAAGTTCTTCGCCATAGTTGCATTTTCTGTATTCATTTTCAATTCTTCCGTTATTCTATTTTGTAGCTTAGCATCTCGTTCACGCACCTAATTTTTTTCAGACCTTGGCAGGCTCCATCTTGGGTACGAGAAGATGGAACAATAAAAGTGCGAGCAGATACACAGTCCCACAGACGATAAAAAGGATTACATAACTTCCCGTGAACTGCAGTATCATCCCTGCCGCTGTCGCTATCAACATCCCACCGACAGCTCCCGCCATACCGCCAAGCCCAACTACAGACCCGACTGCTTTCTTCGGAAACATATCTGAAGCTGTTGTGAAAAGATTTGCTGACCAACCCTGGTGTGCTGCTGCCGCTACTCCGATTAGGAACACCGCCCACCATTCAGGGACTACAGCCGCAAAAACTATCGGAACAATGAGCAGAGCGCATATGAGCATGACAATCTTTCTTCCCTTATTGATGCTGTATCCACGCGCAATGAATAACCCAGAAAGCCATCCACCACCAATACTTCCGATGCTGGTCATCGTATAGATAACGATGAGTGGCAATCCCAACTGTGAAAGATTCAAACCATATCGCTGGTTTAGGAAAAGAGGTAGCCAGTAAAGATAAAACCACCAGATCGGATCTGTTAGAAATTTCCCTATAACAAATGCCCAAGTTTGTCTATGCCGCAACAGATTGATCCACGGGATCTTCTCGCTCTCCGGTTCAAGTGGATCACTCTCTATGTATGCTAACTCTTCTTTACTCAGCTTAGGCTGCTTCCGCGGTATCTGGTATAACCAGACCCATAATACTACCCAGATAAACCCAAGTGCTCCTGTAAAAATAAATGCCTCCCGCCAACTCCATGTCAACGTGATCCATGGTACGAGAGCAGGTGCAACCACTGCGCCGATATTAGCGCCCGAATTGAAAATTCCAGTTGCCAGCGCCCTTTCTTTCTTGGGAAACCATTCTGCTGTAGCTTTAATAGAGGCCGGGAAATTTCCAGATTCGCCTAAACCAAGAATGAATCGCGCAACTCCAAAACCAAAAACGGTCCTTACAACAGCATGTCCCATTGCTGCCAGACTCCAGACCAGAATTGAGAAAGTGTAGCCGATCTTTGTCCCAACCTTATCGATCAGCCTTCCCACAAAGAGGAGTCCGATTGCATATGCCGCCTGGAACGCAGTCACGATGTATCCATAATCCATTTGGTTCCAGCCTATCTCTTTCTGCAATACAGGTGCAAGGATTCCAATGACCTGTCTATCGATATAGTTGATAGTTGTTGCAAAGAATAATAACGCACACACGCTCCACCGATAGTGCCCAGCTTTTTGCTGAATAATATCTGTCGTTTTGAAATTCAATTCTGACATTTTTGAATCCAAAAATTAGTTGAGAAAATGTTTTCCAATTCGATTACCTCAGTTCCGATCTTTTTCAAATTGATCTCACTGATAGTTGAACCAACCGACCCAGTATCATTTGATACTATTTAACGACCATAAGTTTCTTCGCTATGGTAAAGTTACCAGCATTCAGTCGATAATAGTATACTCCGCTGGCAAGCCCATTTCCGCTGAATTCCACGCTGTATTTTCCCGCGGGCTTGTTCCCTTTTACAAGTGTTGCAACCTTTCTGCCTGATATATCGAATACCTCTAAACTAACCGAGCTCATCCAAGGAATCGAGTAACTTATTATAGTTGTGGGATTAAACGGATTCGGATAGTTCTGGAACAACTCAAATCCTGAAGGTCCGGTTCCTGCCCTCACGGAGGTTACCCCTGAAAGGATTGCGCCTTTTTGTAAAATGAAATCAGTACCGGAACCAACCTTTATTAACACATTCTCTGTATCGACAGCAGCGTTTCTGACCTCTAGTCCAGTACCAGCAGATATAAAAACATTTTTTAACGTGATGTTTGTAATATTCTGCTCAGGCAAACCGACTATTACTCCAGCGGTCGGTGAACCAACCGACGTCATATTTGTTATGCTTATGTCATGGTAATTCGGTGTTGTTGAGTTCACCATCTGCGCAGGGTCTGACTCGGAAGGTATACTAGGATAATAACATGAAATCCAGATCGGATTGGAAACGTTCTGCATTGTTATATCTCGGTACGCAATATCTCGCACATTGCCGCCGTTACCCCTGTACGATTTGATGCGTAGTCCGTTCACGGTTCCGTTGAATGTGCAACTATCCACATACACGCTGTCCACACCGCCAGATGTTTCGCTGCCAATTGAGACACCATGTCCATGCAGAAAAGTGCAGTTGGATATCCAAATGTTAGAGCAGCCGGCGTTGGGGTCAGTTGAGTCATACCTTCCCGACTTCACTGCTATATCATCGTCTCCATTGTCAATCTTGCAATGGGATATATAAACAAAGTGACAGGTTGCCGGATCTATCCCATCTGTGTTCGGCGAATTTGACGGCGCGATTATCGTAACATTAGTTATCCAAACGTACCAGCAGTATTGGAGAGACACATGAAATTGTGGAGAGTTCTGTAGAGTAACACTGTCAATTACAATATTTTTCGAATGGTTGAATTGAATGAGTCTAGGTCTTGCTGGTAGCGTTCCACCGCTTGCCTTGGCATTGTTGTAAGCAGTCCACCAGGGCTGACCGTTTCCATCGATAGTCCCTCTTCCAGAGATAGTGATGTTTGAAGCATTGTCAGAAGATATCAATGGCTGAAGCGAACTTGGAGGAGGAAGGCTTGTGTCGTAACCTGTCGGATAGTAAGCTTTAACATTCGTCGTTCCGAGCAGTGTTGCTGAACTGTCGATTTCGATGGTAACGTTGCTCTTCATAATGATCGGTCCAGTTAGAAATACTCCGTTGGCAAACTCAACAACTCCACCTCCAGCGTTGTAGCAGCTGTCGATTGCAGACTGAATTGCCCGTGTGTTATCGGTCTTTCCATCTCCTACAAAATCCATTGATGAAGCGACGAACATCCTTTTGTTTTTTGGATTGAGCGGTGTTCCTTCCACAATTAAAGGAATCATTGCGATCGCCAGCGCAAAAGTCATTACCTCCTTTTTGAATATTGCATAATTCATTTTTCTCATTTCATTAACAATATTTTATCGACATCCCTCTGGCCCCCACTTTGAAGAACTGCAAAATAAATTCCTGAAGAAAGTCCCTCGGCATTAAATGGCACATTGTACACCATTCCTGGCTGTGCATTACCATTAAATAAAGATTTCACTTCTTGACCGAGAGCATTGTAAATCTTCACTGTCACGCTTCCTAGCTTTGCGACGGAGAATCTCAGCACAGTGGTTGAGTTAAACGGATTCGGATAGTTCTGGAAAAGTCTGAATACTCCAGGAACTACTTCAACCGAATTTACCGTAGTCTTGCTGAAGTTGCCAATGACAAACGACCCCAATGCCATGACACCTCCGCGAGAAACCGTGTAGGGTGGATAGGTCAACTGAGCGGAATACTCCCCGCTGCCAGCTTCCACGTATCTAGATGAATCAACCTCCAAAAATATTCTCGAATATGAAGCTCTGTCCGCAGCGAATGCGCTGTCTTCTTCTGAATCGAGCCAGCCAAATTTAAGTGTATAGTTTCCGCTTTTGGAATTGGCCGAAGAAATTCTCCATTTCAGATTCACGCGCGCGATAGCATCTGGACCCAATGAAGATTCTGGCGACACCGAAACACCCACCATATCCGGGCTGCCGTTGTTTGCAATCCATACCGGCGCGTAGCTTGATTCTGTACCAATAGGGAATAGTACCTGCGAAGAACTGACATTGGGTATCCTCAACATTCCCACGCCGTCGGTCACCACATAGCGAGTGATGGAACCACCACTGATTGATTTTGCAACCAAATCGAATGAGCCGAGAAACAGTTTCCCAATAACTACATTGAGCATTCCATTTACAGTGAGAGGACTCTTGAGCCTCAAACCACTTGAGTTGACCGAAGTCAAGTTATTAACGGTATCGGGGAACCAACCCCCAGTGACCTGAGCAGAAGTTCCATTAAAAACATAATTCGCCTTCTTGCTAAACATTTTTGCCCCAGACACCTGGATACTGCCAGTGCTATCAAGGCCTGCGGTACTACCGATCCCGAGAGTTGCACCATCGTTTACCTTAAATATTTGGTATCCCATGAGCGTGTCGCCTTGAGGGAGCGAGAGTGTTCCATTGATGACGAAAGCGCCGGGACCGTCGACGATCCATGATTTACCAGTCGCCGCAAATGAGACCGAGGAGCCGACAGCAACTGTATCGTCAACTACAGGCTGCATAACTGGTGAGGCAATACGGAAAGGGACGTGCAGCGTGACAAACTGTGGCGAAGATCCAACAAAGTTCAACGCGAATGTGCCGTTCGAATTAGTTCCGAAAATCGTGGTGCTGTCCATCGTCAAGTCACCGCCAAGATTAATGATCCCCGTTTCGGTAATAGAAGTTGATCCACTGCTACTTCCCACTTGCAATTTTGCACCATTGACAAAACTCAAGTTTCCTCCGATGTTGAAGATTCCGAGTCTGTGGGTACTACTCGCGCTCGATAATGGCCCCATGCGCGCCATGCAAGGTGTTGTTGATGAATCACCGATGGTGACATTCCTTTTTATGTTCCATATCCCAGTCAAATCCTTTCCCCCATCTACGCATGACCACTGTCCACTCACAATCGATACATTCCCATTCACGGCTTGAACCAAACTACGGTTCACCGATGCGCTGGTTGCACAGAATGTGTTATCAGGGGCTCCGGTGTTTACTATAAGATCCCCATTGATCGTAAGATTTGCTCCGCAAGACCTACGACCTCTCAATATGATAACATTTCCAAAAGTTGAATCGTAACCCGGGGAGCCAATTATTTCCGAGGCGTTACTTGTATGAACATAATTGCTCGATGCATTTATATCGTAATCCTTCGCAACTGGGAAAGATGGCATTCCAGAGTTGCTATTGTAGAACCAAGCATTTGGTTGAAGAGACAGTGTACCATGAATATTCATCTTACCAAACTCGTTCAGCTTTGCGCCTGAAAGTAGCGTAAGGTTGTTACAGCTTACAGTGTCCGATTCATTCACAATTATGGAGTCGCCTGACATAATTACGACATAGGCAGCAGGATCCGGGACAGTGCCATTCCACCACGACGAGGCAGATGTCCAATCTCCACCGCCCTTGCCGTTTGTAGAGGCAACAACAAACGCCGTTCCGCTTTCAAAGGCACCAATATCAGGAGCCTTTCCTGTGTAAGGAATACCAACGTAAGTACCGGCATCAATGAGAGAGCTTCTGGGTGCAAGTTGGAACAATGCATTTGATGGGAGTGAACCGTCGGGGAGTCGAGGAAGTCGGGCAAGTGAAGTATCTAAGCTCAGGAAATCGGCGACGGCAACTGTGTGTCCTTGCCAACTGTTTGATTCTTCCACCTGGCCGGTAGCAATCCTTACATCAGCCAATCCTGCATCGAACGAAAGATCGTTTTTTAGAGAATCAACACCCACTGTCGGGGCATATGGAAATGAAAAATTGTAAGTCCCGTTTCGAAATGCGGTGCAGTTGTACAGGGTTATGCCGCCCATGTTGTTGTTCTGGTCAAAGCCCTTTACGGCGTTGTCGAATGAAACACAGTTGGTCAGGATATGCCGCCCTACTGAATCTGCCCCGCCGAGCTTAAAGCCGTTGCCGTTGCCGGTAAAGTTTTGGATGTTCCAAAGATTGTAACCATTATGAAATGCCCAACAACTGTCGAATACAACCCGATTAGCAGTCCCGTAGCAATCGTAACCATCATCCGCGTTGTCGTAAACTCTGCATCCTCTGAGTACGTTGCCCGGACCAGCCGCGAGTTTGACATCTATTCCATCAGCATTCTGTCCGCCTGTCGCCGGATCGTTGTTGTCAAATGCATCACAATTATGAATGTAGTTATAGCTTCCACCATCACTGATTTGTATCCCAGTATCTTTGCAGAATGATACACTACAATTTTCGACAATGTTGTTATTCCCCGAAATATATATTCCGTTATCACCGGCGTTCCTAATAGTCAGTCCCTTGAGAAACCAATAGTTTCTCTTCAGCTCTATACCGCGCGAGGCAGACGAGTAACTTTCTCCCGAAAAATCGAGTATTGGTTTTTCTCCGGGGTATCCCCACATGCAGATGTAGTTACCAGCCGTGCCACTGACACCTGCTCCAAGTGTGGAATTCAAATTGTAAATTCCACCTCTTAGGTAAATTGTGTCCCCAGCCGTAACCATCGACATCGCTTTCGAGATCGACCTGAGTGGTTGATTTATCGTACCGGGATTTGAATCACTTCCAATCGGCGAGACGTAGATAGTCGACTGCGCAGATGTTGAAACTGAAATCAGGAATAACATTGATAAAATTAAAACAAAATTAAGCATCGCAAACCTCAAGAGGTCCAAATTTAAATCACTCTTTGATAGGCTTTCCATTGATATAAACATCTTCAAGCTTTAACCGAGCGGTGTTGGTTACATCATTCCCCTTCTTGACTCCATTGAACTTACAATTCTTGATGAAGATATTCTCGATCTTCGATTGAGGAAGCCCGTCAAAATACAATCCGTAAGTGCTCTTCCGACTAGTAACATTATCAACAAAAATATTCTTGATGACGGGATAGTAACTGTACCCTTTTGCTTCCTGAGGGTCATAGTTCATCGTGATTCTGATGATGGCCTCCTTGACCTGTCCAATTTCAAGGTTCCTCGCATAGATGTTTTCGATCAAGCCACCCCTTTTTGCATTGGATTTTATCCTGAGAGCCTGATCCAGGTTGGGGCTGCTCAGCTTACAGTTTTCCACAAAGATCTCCGAGCATCCTCCGGTTATCTCGCTGCCGATCGATACTCCACCATGCCCATCTTTCATGATACAGCCTGTAATTACAATATTTTTCGACGGAACATCAACCTTTCGGCCGTCGTTGTTTCTTCCAGATTTAATTGCTATACAATCATCTCCATCATTAAATATGCAATTTTTAATCAACACATCGTCACACGATTCCGGATCGCAGCCGTCTGTATTCGGCCCATAGCTGTTCGTCTCTACACCATCGATCGTAACGTTCGTGCAAAGCACAGGATGTAAGAACCAAAACGGAGCATTTTCAAGCTTGACATCCCGTATGAGCACATTCTTACACTTAAAAAATTCTACAAACGTCGGACGAAGGTAATGGCCTTCGCCGAAGACTCTTCCCTCCACAGGAACATTTTCATCGTTAAACTTCATTAGTCGCGGGCGACTACCTGCTTCATTACTAAGTCTTTTCCACGGCCACCAATGTGTGCTGTCAGCCTGCCCATCTAGTAGGCCCTTTCCCGTAAGCGCAATATTTTCCTGACCGTAAGCATATATTAGCGGGGAATAGTTCATAGCATCTGAGCCTTCCCACCGTACGCGCACAACGGGAAGATAATCTTTCGGATTTGTGCTGAACTTCAGTATTGCCCCTTCAGAGACATGGAGGTCAACGTTGTTCTTTAAATGAATCGCGCCTGTTAAAAATATACCTTTAGGAACGATGACATGCCCTCCACCGGCTTTGCTACAGGCATCAATTGCATTTGCGATTGCATCCGTGCACAGCGTCTTGCCATCGGCGATTGCACCATAATCGGTTATCGAAAAATTTCTTTCCGGAAATGTTGGAGGAACTATTCTCTTTAGAATCTGCGGGACACTGCTCCAGCCCGAGTTCCCTTCCACGATTTTGAGATTCCCAGTAGATGCGAGTTCATCGATTGGGATTCCAAGCGCCATAATCGAAGAAAGGGAAAAACCGACTACAAGTATTAAAAATCTTTTTCCCCTGGAAATCTTCCTTAGAAAAAACATGGCTTGTCCTTCTGTAGTTTATTTCAAGATTACCGCATCTTTTGCAGCACCCGGGCCGTATTTCACGGGAGTTTTTGCGCGCGAAAGATCAGTGTTCACTATCCTCACATCGGCGCTCTTTTCCCCTTCGACGTTCATGAACACATCGGTATTGGCGGGACAGAATCCCTCATCGAGAAGGAAGCTCTTTGTATTATTCAGCCAATAAACGTCGCCCGTTCTCGGAAATATCTTCACATTCTGCAGCTTGAATCCAGATGCAAACTCTGATGTGAAACCTCTATTCGCGGAGATAACGGCATTCGAAATCACAATATTCTGAACAGGCATCTCAGGTAAACCATCGACCCGCACAGCCTGTCTAGCGCCGTTGCAATAAATGCTATCAATATAAAAATCCTTGAAAATCGGAGTTCGATCAGTGATGACCTGTGGTTGTGTGTTTCTTTCTGACTCTTCGTAATAGGTATCGAAGAGAATCGCTTCATTCACAATATCCTTCATGTAAATGTTGCTTATGTATATCTTTTTGACGACACCACCTCTTCCCCTCGCACTTTTGAATCTCAAACCAACATCAGTCCCCACATAGTCGCAATTTTTCACTGAGATATTCTCCATTCCGCCATCGGTATTGCTACCTATTACAAATCCACCGTGTGCATGGTAAACGACGCAATCAGCAATCACGATGTTCTTCAGCGCCGTGTTTCCTGATCGGTCGCGACTCGATTTCATACATATCCCATCGTCGCCTGCAGTTACAGTACATTTGTAAACAAGAACATTTCGGCTCGATGCAATGTCGATTCCGTCTCCATTTTGTGCCCAGTATTCATTATTTATTTTTACGTGTCTGATGACCACGTTCTCACATCTATCTGGATACATCGCGAAACCCGGAGAATCCTCAAGAGTTACCCCATCCACAAGAACATTCTTGCATTTACTAAGAAAGAGGAGAATAGGTCTCATGAAATCTCTTGCAGGAACAAAATCCTCCCTGGTCAACTCCTCTTTTGGTTTCCTTGCCATCAATTCACGAAGATACCTTGCACCGTCAGCAGCCTGTCTAGAAGGCCACCAGATTTTTCCGTCATCGGTGACAACACCCCCCGATTGCGTCAGTTCTTTCCACATCGACGAGGTGACCTTCGCTTTTTTCACAGGCCGCCACGTGATGCCCGATCCATCGAGCAATCCTCCTCCGGTTACTGCTACATTTTCAAGATTGAATCCATAGATTGGTGAAGCAACGACAAAACCCCTAGTTGGAGATTTTACGATCGGGTAATCTTCATGATTGCGGCTGAAAACGAGAAGAGCACCACGCTGGATATGAAAGTTCACATTGCTTTTGAGTTCTATTGGGCCCGTGAGCCACAAGCCTGGCGGAACGAGCACCGTACCACCACCAGCTTCTGCACAGGCCTTTATCGCTTTCCTGAATGCATCAGTGTTCATCGTCTCTCCATCGCCGACCGCACCGTAATCCTTGATGTTGAAAACCCTATTAGGAAACTCCGGTAACGTGATCTCCTGCATTTTGAACGGAAGATTCGAAGTCAGCTTCCGTACCTCCGCTCTCAAATCATCATTTCGCCGGTTCCCAAGTGCAAGGGTTTGAGATGTCACTGCAAAAGCCAAAGCAACAACGATAAGCAAGTAGCTTTTCAATTTATTCGAAAGCATCGATACACCCAGACGTTTTTCGGTTATGAACATGATTAGTATCCCATTGCAACAAATGAAGAGAACTCCTGGCAGACGCTCCGAAATTGGGCTGCATCCGCCAGAGTTCTCTGTAAATCATGTAATTGTCAACCTACTGAGGTCATTTGATCATTAGCATTTTGTCAACCATGACGTGAGTACCGGCGACAAGTTTGGCAAAATACATTCCACCAGCGTATTGAGATCCATCGAACACTTGCCTGTAGACACCCGCCGTCAAGTTCCTGTCAACCAACGTTGCCACTTTCTGGCCAAGATAATCGTAAATCGTGAGTGTCACATGAACATTCTCTGGAATAGCGAACTGGATTTCCGTCGTCGGATTAAATGGATTCGGATAATTTTGTTCGAGCAAAAATTGTTTCGGCACAGTCGAGGATGCCAAATTAACTGCAGTTGGTATTTTCAGCTGTCCACCTTCGTACGAAATTTTCCCGTTGGGACCAAGAGTGAACGGGATCGTGTTGTCGAAGGTGCCGGCTTTTAAGTGAAGGGTACCGTTGATTGTAGTGGCCTGGGAAAGAGTTACACCCGCTGGATTATTGATCGTCAGATCGTTTACAGTAGTTGGAAGTCCACTTCCAGTTACTTGTGCAGATGTGCCATTATATACATAGTTCGCGCTGTTGCTGAATATCCGTTCAGCATCAACTTCGATATTTCCGGAATTGGGATGCGCATCGGTCGAAGCCACAATTCCATCAGGACTTCCTATACCTAATGTTCCCCCTGGACTCAAGACGAATTTTTGCTCGCCTTCAATGGTATCAGCTGCGCCGAGGTTCAGTGTTCCATTTACAACAAATGCACCACCGCCATTGGGCGCTGAAGTTTGAGTCGTTCTCCAGACATGTCCACCTGTAAATGTTACATTAGCTCCGGTAGCGACAGTGTCCCACAGTGAACATTGTGGGGGACCAGAGTGAGAAAACGAAACGTTCGTACCAAGGAAGACCGTCTGCGGCTTCGAACCTTTAAAATTGATAATGAAATTTCCATTCGAGTTAACAGCAAACGTTGCGGTTGAGTCGAACGATAGATTACCATAAATATTTATCTTGGCTATCTGAGCCGGGCTTTGGCTGCTGCCTGAGTTGCTTCCAGCGGCAAGTCTGCCGCCATTAGTAAAAGATAGGTTCCCCTTTATGTTGAAGATTCCTGTAGCTCCAAGGTCATCTTCACTTGTTATGGGGGAGAACCTTGCTCCGGTTCCTGACGGATCACCGACGATGACATTACCGTCAATGTTCCACGTACATGAGAGAGGAGTAGTCGCACTCACTCCCATATCGACGGCCGACCAGTTACCTGAAACGACAGTTACATTCCCCATGACATGATGAACGAAAGCGGTGACGCCCTGACTTGAGGCAATCCCTGCTGAAATTCCGCGGAAGACTTTTCCTTGTCCCGCATTAATTATCAGGTTTCCCTGGATTGTCAGGTTAGCACCGCAAGTAATCCCGCCAGCTGCGTTCGGATCAATAATGACATTACCAAAGGTCGAATCCGATCGACTCCAGCCGAGTGTGCTGCTTCCAGCATTGCCAAGTTCGAAGGTGCTTTGTGGATCAATCGTGTATACTGTCGCGCCCGCGGGCCATGCCCTTGCTGAGTCTGTATTATTGATGTACTTAGCCCCGGCCTCTATCGTAAACGGGCCTGACATCTGGATACCTGAGCCGAGTACGTTGAGTTTAGCACCGGACTGGATGTCGAGGCCGCCGCATGTGACTACCCCACCAATGTTTGTCCAAACAGAATCGTTAGCAGCAATTGTAACATTCGCGTTCGGAGGAGGGACCTGACCCCCAGCCCACGTACTAGCAGACGTCCAAGCTCCACCCCCGGTACCATTAGTTGCGAATTGCGCGAGCGTTGATCTCGAACCAAGAAGTAAACCTGTTATTAGCATTAAGATCGAGAACCTCACTCCAAAAGGAACCTTTCTTCCAACACCCGCTTTTCTTAACAGACTGCTTGTAGGCATCTTAAACATGTTCTACTTCTCCTTCTAAATTTCATTTCACCATGACCATCTTCATGATTTGTCTCTCCCCATTATTCTGGAGAACACTGAAGTAAATTCCGGAAGGTAGCGATGCGCCATTGAACTCGACAGTGTATTTCTTTCCGGGTTGCGCATTACCAGAAAAAAGGGTTGCTACTTGTTGTCCAAGCACGTTGTAAATTTTGACGGTGGTCTCACCTTTATTTAGAACCGTAAACTCTATTTTTGTAGTCGGATTGAACGGATTCGGATAGTTCTGGTAAAGCTTGAACTGAGCAGGTACGTTCTCGAGCTCATTTGTCCCAGTTACAGTGAAATTGCCTACCGCGAAAGTACCGACAGTGGTTATCCCGCCGCGAGAGACAGTAAAAGGCTGATTGGAGAACTGAGTCACATAATTACCTGTTCCAACCTCAGTGTCAGTTGTGTCCGTAAGGAGATATATCTTAGCGTTTCCAGCACGATTTGAAGAAAACACGGAGTTTTCTGCAGATGTCATCCAGCCGAATTGTAATGTCAGGTTGCTACCACCCGGTACCCCTTCACTGATCTTCCAGCTCACGTTTACTCGACCACCATTGTTAACCGTAGCGGTATCTTTCACACACGATACTGAGTATGCATCAACAGTGCCTGCATTGCTAATCCAAACCGGCGAATAACCCTCAGTCATCGTTCCGACGGGGAACAGTACCTGCTTCGAGCCAACATTCACAATTTTCAAATAGCTCTTTGAGCTATCGGTGGAGATGTAACTTGTTGGCGAACCTCCAGTCACCGAAGTCGCTGTGACCATATTTGTATCGAGCATTAAGTTCCCATTCATCAAGGCGAGTGCATGTGTAACAGTCACACTCTTCGACAGGGTGACACCCTTAGCGTTATTTACCGTCAAGTTCGCCACAGTAGAGGGAAGCAATAACCCGGTAGTCTGTGCAACTGTACCATTAAACACATAAGAAGCACCTGGGCTAAGCGACACGGTTCCTGATGTCGTTATGTTCCCATCAAGTCCGGTTGTGTCTCCAGACACTATAGTGGCTCCAGAATCCACGGCAAATTTAGCATTGCCGCCCCATTCACTTGTACCCATAACTAGCGTTGCACCTGTATCAACTTCAACAGGCATACCCCCGCTTCCGAATGTTACGTTGTTTAGCTGAAGGTACTGAAGACCCTGCTTTGCAAATACGAATATGTCATTCGAACCAGAAGTTTGTGTAGTCGCATTCGATAACGAAAGTGTATCACCATAGAAATTCCATCTGACGGTTGGGCCCGAACCTCTTGAAATACTGAAGTTGCTGCCCCCTATCGCGATGATATTACCATAACTGTTCACTGTTATGTCAGCTGGACTGCTCGAACCATTGGAGCTGAATTGGCCAGCTTTTAAAACCAAATTTCCTTTAATTGTAATGGTATTTGGTGTCCCGGCGCTCGGACTCGTTAGGTATACGCGGGCGCTCCCTGTATTGTTGATCGTCAGTGTGCCATTAATGGTATTTCCAAACATCGCAAGATCTTTGTTCGAAGAAAATGCGGCGTTGATTGATAAGTTGTAGAAATTCTGATTGGCATTAAAACCTGTTGTAGAGGAGATCGTGCCGTTCTTTCCCGTAATCAAGCAAGTCGAACCAGCGTTCCATGTTGCAGCCGGAATACCCGGAACATTTGTGCCTCCATCATGAGCTAACTCGAAAGTACTAGAAGTGTCAAAGACGGTTGTGGCACTGCTTGTGTTCAGCCCAGCTACGTCTTTTAGGTATCCATCGACGATGAGATTACCGGAAATCGAGTCAGCCACATCTACTGTGATCGTGTCGCCCCTATTGATGAAAACATTTACATCTCCGTTCGGTGCACTCGTCGGGACTGTATTCCAGCCGGTGCCATCCCACTGTTTCCATGTTGATAATGAGCTCCAGTTCCCTGTACTGACTGAACCATAATCACCTACAATTGGGTTCACGCTGAGCGCAAATTTCCCAATTCCAAAGGAACCAAGCGTCTTGATACCACCTCGACCAAGCGTGTATGGGGAAGTTGTCAGTTGGCCGGTATAAGCTCCGAAGCCTGCCTGATAATAAGGTGGGTTATTCAATACAAAGATTTGCGCAAAAGCTGCTCTATCTGCAGCAAAAATTGCATTTTCTGCCATGCTCGTCCAGCCGAATGTAATGATGCAGTTAGCGTTTCCAGGTGTGTTCTCAGATATGTTCCATTTCACATTTACCCGTCCACCTCCCGCTGCCGCCGACGTGTCCAAAGCAGCGGACACAGAAAACGTATCAGGTATTCCGGTATTTGTGATCCATACTGGCGAGAAGCCTTCCGTGATCGTACCCACAGGGAATAGAACCTGGGTCGACCCTACATTCGGAACTTTGAACGAACTTCCATAGCTATCGGTGACGACATAGTTTGACGGTGATGCACCCGAAACACGGGAAGCCATCACATAGTTCGAATCAAGAATCAATTTCCCATTCAAGAAGGCAAGGGTATTCGTCACCTTAACGGAGCGGCTCAACGTTACTCCTGCAACGTTGTTGACTGTCAGATTCGCTATCGTGGTCGGCAGTAGCGAACCCGTCACCTGCGCTGTCGCGCCATTGAAAACATAACTCGCGCCAGAACTTAGGGTTTTTGTGCCTGTCGTTTGTATTGTGCTATCCAACCCTCCAGCATTCGCAGAGACAAGAGTTGCACCAGAATCAACAACAAATTTAGCATTTCCACCGAGCTCACAGGTCCCCATGTCAAGCGTGGCCCCGGTGCCCACCTCTATCGGAATGCTCCCGCTTCCAAATGTCGCATTCTGTAAATAAAAGTATTGTGTTCCCTGCTTTGCGAAAACAAAGCTGTTGTTCGAACCAGAATTCTGAACGGTAGCATTCAAAATCAAAAGAGAGTCTCCATACGCATTCCAGATAACTACAGGGCCTGTACCTCTCGACAGGCCAAAGTTGGCACCTGACGTAACGCGAATATTTCCGTAGCTATTTACTGTGATCGTTGCAGCGCTACTCGAACCGTTGGTGCTAAACTGCCCTGCAGTCAAAATCACATTGCCTTTGATTGTAATCGTGTTTGGGGATCCGGCACTCGGACTGGTGAGATATAACCTCGAGCTGCCAGTGTTATTGATCGTAAGATTCCCATTGATCGTGTTATTGTACATACCAAGATCTTTGTTCGAAGTCAAGGCAGCATTGATCGTTAAATTGTAAAAATTCTGGTTTGCATTATAACCGGTAGTCGAAGAAATAGTTCCGTTGCTGCCTGTTATCAAGCAAGTCGAACCAGCGTTCCATGTTGCAGCCGGAATACCCGGAACATTAGACCCACCGTTATAAGCGAGCTCATATGTACTTCCATTATTGAAAGTAACCATTCCGGTTTTCGTAGTAAGTCCCGCTACATCCTTCAAATATCCGTTGACAACGATTGTTCCCGAGTCCGATTCGGCGATATCCACTGTTACAGTATCTCCAGCATTGATGTACACGTTGGCCGGTCCGTTTGGTACAGCTGACGGTGTTGTGTTCCATCCTGTCCCATCCCACTGTTTCCACGTGGACAGTGAGCTCCAGTTACCGGTAGATACTGAGCCGTAATCTCCGACTGATTGCCCGAAGAGCAAAGTGCTGCTCGCAAGCAGCACAGTTCCAACCAGCAAAAGCATGGTCAGATTGGCCTTCTTTTTTGTCATAAGTCCTCCCAGTTTTATAGTTCTATTTATTCATTTGGTTCAGATTTCGTAATCGAACCTTCCAACAATTTCACCCACTGTCTTTTCTTCTTTCAAGGTTCTGTCAAGAAACTTGAGCGTGTAATATAGAGTCTTTTCAAACCATGGGTGGAATAACGAGAACGTATGTGGAGTGTTGGGAATCTCTTTATAAGATCCTCCTAACCATCGATGTGCTGCAGACGGTTTGCGAGGATTGTTATCGTATTTTGTCGAGTTAACGTCCATGAAATCGAGTAGGCCATCTACATCAACAACTGCCCGAACTTCAGTTGAATGACCGAAATGCCCACCCCTCCCTTCAAATTTCTTTAAATCGCCCGTTGTGCCGAGAAAAGCCGCAAGTTCTCCGCCGGCAGAGCACCCATATACAGCTATCTTGTTTGTATCGATTCCGTACTCTCGCCCATTAGCTCTCATCCACCTTATGGCAGCTTTAACGTCATATACCGCTGCAGGGTACAATGCTTCAGGTCCCAACTGATACTCTACCGGCACGGCTACATAGCCATGGGAACCGATCTGGTGCGCCATTGGAACAAGCATCGATCTTTCACCAGACACCCAACCGCCACCATGAATTATCAGTACTCCCCGAAAGCTTTTGACGCTATGGGAAGGAGCGAAAACATCAAGGTGTAACTTGCGAGCACCGTAGTTAGCGTGCACGATATTCCTCTTTTCAGTCACTCCTTCAGGAAGATGCGGAGGAACCAATTTTACATTTGGAAACTTCTTGTACGTTTTGATCGCCGCGTTAGAGGTATACGAAGTGTCACGCAGAACATCCCATGGGGTCCGCTTCTTCTCCTCCTGCGCCTGGAGAGCTCCAACGAGCACCAAAGCAATCAGAAAGGCCTTTCTTATGTATGGAATTAAACTCATCATCCTTCGATCACTTTCCAATATTTCCAATATACAGGTTGACATCGCGCTCACTAACCGACGCGATGGTACCAAAAAGTTTTCCGTCACCCTTCAACGACAAGCCTGTGAGATCACCTTTTGTTATCATTTCATTCGAGTAAAAACGGAGCGTGTTCGAACCCGCACCAGAGTCATACACGAATTCCCTGCCGTTAGCCGAATTGATGATTGGCTTACCGATCACTGTAATCGGTTCGCTGAAAAAGAAGAGAACACTCTTTCCATGAATCTCGTACTTGACAATCGAAGGACCCTGCTTGCTCTTCGGATCCCATTTGTTGTCAAAAGTCCAAGATGGAGTAATCTCAGAGGAAGTCGGCGATCCAGCGGCGCTCCTTAGGTTATTTGCAAACCATGAATAGTCACCACCTTCCCGATGACAATTGTAATAATAATCTCTCTCTCCCCAATTGAATGGACGATTTTTGGTGGATTCCTTGTACGTAACCCTGTAGATAGGTGTATTCGCCAAAGCACTCGAAAATCTACAATTAATAAGGTAAAATTGTGCCTCATAATGATGCCGACCAAGCTCAAAACCTTCGACACCATCGAACGAGGAATTCACCACTACAAATTTCTGCCTGATGTCATATCCGCCCGCATGCCAGAGAGAAGCCGCACCTTTTTTCAACTCGTAAAATTTCGAATCGCGGACATAACACCAACCTCTTGGACAAACAAAATCCACTGCACCGCGAAAATAGCAGCTGGCACAATAGTACATGCCCGTCTTATAGTTCCACAACGAAACAGTATCTCCTCCTCTACTAAGGACGTTGCAGTTCATAATAATTGTTCTTGTTCCGACGCCATACACCGCAAATGCATGAGGACCAACTTGCGGTTGACTATTACGGATTGTCAAATTCTCCAGCACTACGTCGTCTGCATAAATATTGACGACGGCAGGTCCAATTGCATCTTTGTGTGATATCCAATCTGTTCTAAGTTGATTATACTCTATAATCGTGCTATCCCTGCTTTCCCCACAAAGCGTCACGTAATCCTGAGTTATTCTCACCTTCTCATTATACAAGCCGTTTTTAATGAAAATCACTACGCGCTGATAGTTAAACATTGGCAGAGCATCGATCGCCTGGGTAATCGTTTTGAAATCTCCTGACCCATCTTGGGCAACCACAAAGCGGTGCTGATTAAGCGACAATACCGCCCTGTTGGTGCTGGCAAGAGAAAACACGACCACTGCAGCCAAACTAAGGCTGAAGCGGGATCGCGCCCAATCCACAAAACGTAGCACCAAACGGGAATGTATTTCCCGAAGGTTTTCGGTTATGAAAGTAATCGCCTTCTTCCTTTCCTATAAAAAACCAATGGATAAATTATAGACTGGGACATTTGACGTCTCAGGCTCATATGAAGTAATGAAGAAACTGATGAGTCTTCAACAAGCAATTGCACCTTGATTTTTCCGCAGACCGCGGCTTGCATTCGAGGAAGAAAGCAAATTGCACCCGTGAAACCGAGATTGGTATTAGGAACCTGGTCTGCAGCAAAGACACTTCTTTTGAAAAGAGTGGTAACAAGCAACGTCAGAGGTTTACCCTCCTTGTCAACTAAATATTTTTCACATCAGAGCACATTGAAGAATTGGCATCGTACAGGATGTGGTCACATCATAACTTGCCAATGACGCAAGGTGAATCAACACCTTTGAAAAACCATATCGCCCTCAACCACTAGAGCTCTGCGGATACTGAGCAAGTGCTGACGAAAAGCCCGAGACCACATGCCTTTAAAAATCGCCAAAATGTGCTCAAATTTTCGAAGCTATCGCTCACTTGAACGATAACTTAACCGATAACTTCAATACGTCATAATTTACCCTGACAGAATGTAAATGTCAAGTGCTCGAACTGACTTATTAAGATTTCAACCAGACAGATATGCCTCACCAAATTGATGAAAGATTTAACGCTTGGACCGCTAATGCAATAAGTGGTGGTTCTCGAAATGCCTTACTTGGAAAGTCTATCTTATGTCTCTCCAAACTACTTTGGCTATTTCTAACTGGTCAGCCTCATTCAGATGAAGCCCGTCAACATAATTTTCTGGCGAGGTGAGCGAGGCCACGACATCTGCCTTCCAGTCTCGGTAGTTCATATCGAATTGCCAAGTCCGAACAAATCATGAATATTCGTAGGCAATCCAAATTTGTCGGTTAGCGAAAACTCTCAAGGCCATGCAAGAACGTCGTTTCTCTCTGTCATTCCGATAAATTCTTTCTTATTTATCGAGCTACCAACATACCCTTCCATTTATATGCAAGGCACGATCCATGAAAACCAAAGGAATGTTTCGGCTCATAACTTTTTCATATATCGCACTGTCCGTCGTCGCCTGTGTAACTGAAACAATAAGTCCATCGACTCTCATCGCCATCAAAGTTTTCTTTTCAGGCTCAGCATTCTCCTGCAATACCGTCAGGACGATATCGTAATTGTTATTGAATGCTTGGTCGTAGATAGCTTCAATGACAGAGCTGAAGAAAAAGTGAGCTATCCTTGGTACGACAAAGCCAATTGTATTCGATTTTCGAGAGGAAAGATTCCCTGCCGCGAAATTCGGATTGTAATCCAATTTCCGAGCCGTTTTCCTCACCAGCTTTGTAGTTTCACGAGAACTATCGGGATCTCCTCTCAATGTCTTCGACACGTTGAGTTGCTTCGCTATGTCGCTCAATGTAACGTGAGCCTTCCTATTCAACTTCATACTCCAGTTTGTTAAGGATTGTAACTTTACCGTTTTATGCATAAAAATTACCATACTTTAGCCTGATATTATATCAGTTCTGAAAATATTCCATCGACGGATTAATTTATCATAGTCTGCACGTTTCTCTCGTAAGATCGTACGCCAGGGCTCCCCCCAAAACGTGCACTTTTTCCAACCTGCTCATGTGTCTCGCGCAACAAGACCAGCTAAAGAATCAGAATCCATCCTCAGGGCTTGATTAGGACGAGCTGGAATCAACAAAAATGTACGCGTATCATAAGTGAAACCCACGGTATTGAGAGTCCCGTCTGTCTCTCGAATATTTAGCAGGTATCTCATCTTCCCCGAATCCTATCATGGCATAACAATACGGCACCGATTTTAGCAACTCAATACTGGCCCGCTATCGGGGCCAGTTCATTCGTTCTGTGCACCCACAAGAGCTCCGACCAAGAATTAAAATTGGATAGCTACCATCCACACGCGATTAGCAGAACCGCAATTGAAAATACGAGAACATGTCCCAATCCTGACATTTCAAAAATTATCCAGCGTCTGCAGTTGACACTTGCCTATCTCATCGTTTCAAAGCTCTCTCAATTTCAAGTGCTGCCAGTATGAAAGGCCCAATCCCTTTGAAGTCGTTGTTCCTTCGGGGAACAGACACGTAATAGGTATAAGAGCCATCATTGTAGGGCTTACCCCCCAATCCAACTCCAGCACAGGTATTTATTAAGGTTGGATTACCTTCGGAATCAACGACAACATAATATCTGATCAACCCAGCAAATGCAGCTTCCGCTGCATCCAAATATTTCTTGGGCAGGTAACCTTCGTTAGCGCCTTTCGCAAACGCATACGCAAACATGGAGGAAGCAGAAGACTCAAGGTAATTACCCTTCTCGCCTTTCTTATCCACAACTTGATACCATAATTTAGTCCGTTTGTCCTGATACTTCAACAATGAAGAGGAGAGTCTCTTGAAAATCTCTACCAGCTTACCCCTTTCTGGATTGTTTCTGGGAAAATAGTCGAGCACGTCGACAAGCCCCATCATGTACCATCCCATCGCCCTTCCCCAAAATGTCGGTGAGTCACCTGTCTGCGGATCAGCCCACTTCTCAGACTTCGATGCATCCCAACCATGATAAAAAAGTCCGGTATTTGAATCCCTGGCATGCTCTGCCATCAAGATAAATTGCCTGGCAATGTCCTCATAGTCCAAAGGCTCGTTAAACATCTCAGCGAACTTTGCGTAGAACGGCTCAGCCATGTAAAGTCCGTCGAGCCACATTTGATCTGGGTAGATTTTCTTGTGCCAGAAACCACCTTCCTTGGTGCGGGGTTGTTCCTCCAGTTGTCTCCTCAGCAACATGGCTGCTTCCCTATATCTGTGCTCCTTCGTCGCTTTGTACAGCTCAAGAACAACCCTACCGGAGGCAATGTCGTCGAGTCTGAATTTCTTCAAATCGTAAGTTTTTATCTTTCCATCTTTCGTGATGTAATAATCAATGCTCTTCTTTACATAATCAAAATACTTTCTGTCACTGGTTTTCTGCCATACTTTCCAAATCGCATGAAGGAGAACGCCTTCTTCATAGTTCCAATCCATTGTGCTGTCGTAAGTGAGATAGTGGGGAAGCCTGAAAAGAACAGCGTCGGTCATTCTGATCGACCAATCCTCAGCTTTTGTCGAACCAGAATAATCATAAGAAGAGATCGCACCACTAACAAAGATGCCGAATGAAGTGAAAGTCATTCCGCTAAATAAGAGAACAGATATGACCCTTCGGCAATTCATAAGTCATTTATCGAATTCAGAACGACATAACAAGAGACAGCCTGTTAACACCGTTGAAGATCTGCATTTTAGAATATGAATAGTTTACCTGTATCTCGTTTCCACTCAGCGTCGTGTTCAAGCCCACACCTGCTGACCATGATTGTATGTCTCGATTTGTTTGGTAACCCCATCTCAGGGCCACCATACCGAGAAATTTGTACTCGAGACCTAAATTGAATCTTTCGGAATGATTTTCAGTATGCAGAAAATCTGCGGCGAAGGTGAACGATGTGTTTTTATCTTGACTCTTTTCGACAAATTTAAGGAGGTCAATCGCTGCTCCGATATTAAATGAAAGCGGGAGCTGCTCAGCATACACGTTGCGTGTAATGTCCGAAGAGAAATTTCTAAACGACATACCAAATCGAAAATCATTGAACAAAGTGTAATATTTCACGCCCAAGTCGAAAGCTAATTTAGTCGCGTCGTTCTTCATGGATACCCCGTTGTAAAAAGTGTTTTCACCCAAGTTTTGTCCGACGAACCTGACGCTACCACCAAAAAGGAATTGGGTATTGATGTATTTGGCATAAGTTAATCCAACTGAATACGCTCCAACATTAGGAACCGGGCCATTGTCTATATAGCCTCCAAGAGGATTTATACTTGTACCGTAGATCGTTCCGTAATCAACCGAGAGGAAGCTCAGTCCCACTGCACCATAATTTTTTAGATTCCATGCTATCGCGCCTGAATAATAATTTATATCTGCAATCCATTGTGTATAATCCAATGACACACTAAACTTGGAATCCATTTCCGCCATTGCTGCAGGGTTATAAAAAACGGCATCCGCGCCTTGGCAGACGGCGGTGTAAGCCTCTCCCATACCGCTCGCTATCGGAGAGGTGCTCACGAGAAGAAAATTCATCGTGCTTTGTCCGACCTTGCTGAGGTTGACCTGGCCAAACACAGTGCCAGAAGCAGTGACTGCCAAGAGTATCGAGATCAAAAGTTGCTTGCAGTTCATTTTAATACTTCCTTTCCCTGATCACCTTACTATCAGAAATTTCTGGTAAGACATTCTGCCGTCCGCCGTTTGAAAGACCGCGATATAAACACCGCTGTAAACGGCCTGTTGGTTCGAGCTAAGCATATCCCAAGTCCAGCTTCCGACAGCCGCTCCTGATCCTCCACCATGCTTATGGGCTATTACAAGGTCGCCATTTTCCGTAAAGATTTTGATCGTGCAACTGTCAGGAAGGTTATAGAACGTGATACCTCTTCCATTTGTGGAACTTAATCCGAGGCCAGGATTTGTGCCGAGAAGCAATGGGTCTCTGACGTTGTATGGATTGGGAACAATTCTAATCTTTGATAAGTCGTTTTGAGGAAAGTTAGCAGGTTGAACATAGTAGATATTCGGAAATAGAGCTCTTTCACTGTACATCATTTTCCCACGTGTGGTAGGATCCGCATTCGGATCGTCGTACGCGATCCGAGCCTTTGACTGGATGTAATAATAGACTTGTGCTCCATAGTAAGAGATCGAGTCATAAAAGGTATGCGTTGTTGCTATGTCGGTAGAATCGGAATCGTAAATCGGAGTATAATCGACTGTATCAAAGGCTGATACTCGTCTCATGATTCTGTATCCTGCAAAGTTCGGCATAGCCTCAGCTTGCAGATCAGACCATTGAATCTTGATTGCACCGCTCGTCACAGTAATCTGCGATGACTGAGGTGGGGGAGGAGCCTGAGGTATGTTGTAGTCATGTTCGTAATTCCACTTAGCCCGCCATGCGCTGAGCATAACTGAATCAATTCCCAAACTGATCCAGCGATCTTTAGCCATATCGACTGGTGTGGCTCCTATGGGAAATTGGAAATTGCTTGGGAATAACCCGGTTTTGGGATTCCATCCCGGTATTTGTGAAGCGTTCGGCGGATCAGTAAGTGTTCCTTTAAGCCATTCCTTACCAATCTTTTTCCCCATTTGATACCCAATTCCAGCAAATCCACTTGCATATACGATGTGGAGTTTTTGTCCAGGGTAAAAAGTGTAAGGACCGAAACTGCAGCTTCGGTAAGATATTCCTTCGTACTGACCCGCAGGGTTGTTGCTATAGTCTGGCGTTCCAAGTTCATCGTTATTGAAACCATGATGAGTCCCGGGAATCTCTCCCGACATTGGATATGCATCGGAAAAAGCGCCCCTGATAGCATAGAAGTTTTTGTTCCCATAAATATCGCTCGCTTGGTTGAACGGTATCGCCGTGGCAACGCCCATGTAGGTTACCTTCGGCTGAAGGGGATCGTCCACATCCTGTGCGGAATCCGTATAAGGAGCAGCTGAGGCATGAAGGATTGCATAATAAAGCATATTTGGATTGATCAACCTGCCACCCTGGGAAACTTGTGGTGCACCCATATCATCTCCTGTAAGACGGGGATTGTCGGCGCTATACTCATAGAAAACTCTCATCGAGTCGCCAGGACGACCACCGTAGTAATGTTGCCAGGTCATAGTTTGATCAAATGAGCCTGCAGGGTTATTACCATTAGAGTAGTACATGTTGGCCCCCGTTTCCTGCATGTTGATGTAGAGACTGTCAAGCGTGTCACCACCGACATTCGTGAAGACAAGATCCGTTATGACGTAATTGTCATTATAGTTTTGTGACCAGGCATACACTTTACGGTCGACTTCTACGCCCAGGATTGTAGAATCAACTACTTCTGCAACTTCATCGTAAGTGTGTTTTTGAAACCCAGGGTATGATGGATTATAAGTACCAAAGAGAGAAGCACCGCCCTTAATTGTACCAGTCATGAGATCTGGGTAATTGTAACGCAAATAATTTGTAATTGGCACAACAACCCTGCCGATAGGCAGAGAATCCGTTGTGAATGAATAGACCGCCACATTCTCTATTGAATCCGTCAGACGATTAAACCAGTGAGTAGCGGTCAGATAAATTCCAGCTCCTGTAAATGCCTGAGCGTATTGAGCCCGATCAGCGGCAATGCCGTAATCGTTCGGGAAAAAGCCGCCAGTTGGATTAAAATTGGTCTTTCCTCCATTAGCAGGCATCTTGAGCCAGAGATGACCAAGTTCGATGTTCGTTGATTGCAACTCGGGGAGTTGCGTTTGAGCAAAGCCAGATGCATTCATGAGCAACAGGATTGCAGCCCCAAACCTCAAAAGGATGTTTAAACATCGCTCTCTATTTTCTCGAAAGGAAAACATGGGAATCTCCATTTATTAAACTTTAAAAGTTGACCTTAATTCCTACCCATATATCACGAGGCTGATCATACAAAAAAAGATTTGCGTAATCAGGATCGTTGATGTATGGTTTGCTGGCTGATCTTAAATCGCCAACATGATCATTCCCTCCGATGAAATATCCAGGATATTGCTGCCTCAAGACATCGAAAGCCGGAGAATTGTACATTGGAAGATGAAGCGAAGCGAGGTAATAGGCTTCATCGGAACCATTAAATGTGTAGCCAGCCTGACCAACTGCAGGAGGCCCCTGAAGATCGCTGGAGAAAGCCATTAAGTTGCCCATTTGGTTGACTTTCAAATTTAGAACATTTGTAACGTTCAAATACGCCGCAACGTCAAGACCGGCAATTTTGAAATTCCTCGTCAGTTTCATGTCGAGTCTGTAGTAGGCAGGCCATTGCATATTGTCAGTCAAGTGGGGGTCGGCAAGAGGATTCCATGTGAAATAACTGCCTGCTTCCCATGATCCGAAAAGAGTCAAACTCCAATTTCCAAGCAGGTCAAGGCCGCCTGGTTGCGGCCCCCAATGTTCTGGTGATCTGAACGTAACGTCGGCATTGAGCCTCGGCCTCGGCAAAGAAGGTGTTTCATTGTCGGCATAGAGATTTGACTGGTTCGAGACAGGAATATCATAATAAGTCTCGACCCCGGTGTTCCCAGTTTTACTTAGCGCATAATTGAAGTTAATCCATCCCGTCAACCACGAATTATCATTCTTGGAAAGCTGAACTTCTATACCTTCTATGCCCTGGTATTCATTATTTGAGTATCCGGTGTAATCGAGCCCGAGTGATGAGCCTATCGTTTCATAAGTCACTTGTCCTTGCTGACCAAAGACATCTTTATAATATCCTGACACCTGAAGTATCATGCCAGGCATAAGCTCATGTGCAACTCCAAGTTCATATGAAGTTGTCAAAGGTGGTTCCATATTAGGATTCCCCATCTGGTACAGACCGTTCTTGGTGTATCTGTAAGTGAATTCATACATAGAATAGTATGGCGGGTTTGACCTGAATTGACCATAGTTGAAATAAAATTTCGATTTCTCCGTTATTGGAAATGAAATACCTATTCTTGGACTTAAAGTTAGAAAATTCTTGATCTTTTGTAGAAATCCGGGATGTTCCGCATTGTACTGATACCAGAGGTTCCATATGTATGATTGTCCGGTTTTCAGGTAGGAGTAGAGAGTGGTATCCACCGCCTGTGGCTGAAAGACCGGGACGAAGGGTTGGCTTGGCCACACACCACCACCACCAAAGTAGTAATCCACCCGTGCGCCAAGATTAGCCACTACATCGCCATAGTTTATCTGATCTTGAAGGTAAAATGCCGTCTGACTCGGAGTTCTGTAGTAGTTGAACTCATAAGTATTGTAAGCATTGTTGTTCCATTGCTCCCAAAACTTGTGATCCAAGATTATGGAGTTGTATTCAAGCCCTGTCTTCACAAAGTTGTGATCGCCAATTTGAGATGCGAGGTCAAACTTGAACTGGTACTGGTACGTTTTCGAGTTATCGTGCAGGTCACCTTCTTTGCCCCTGAACCTGAAAGTGGTCATGCCGATCGGTGAATCATAACTTGGGAAAGTAAATCCGTTTACGTGATGTGCAGTAGCAAATTGCCATTTACCGTAAGGCGATTCGTCTAAATTGAATGGACCGATCTTGGTGATCTGCGTCGTGTCCCTGTTGTCGCCCGTTGGAGAGAAATCTGAAATTGCTAATCTGCTCAAGGTGACTTCATAGTAAGTTTGCGGGCTGATAAGATGATTGATGGTCACCCCCATCATCAGGGTTGTTTGATTAAGGATTGGGAAGTAAGCTGGGTCGTACAAGTAGTTGTAATTGTCACCGCTGATACCAGCGTTATTGTATATGTAATTCAGATTATTCTGGAGCATGAAGCCCCCACGACCGCTTATATTCGGCGCATCTCCTGAGGCGGGCCGGATCGGGCTTACGCCTATTTCGCGCTTCCATAATCCGTTCAGCGTAACGGTAATGCTGCTTGACGGGGTTGATTTTACAGTCAGGAGGGACGTTGATGTGAAATCACTGTTAAGGGTAACTGGCTCTATATAATTCAATCTCCTGGTATTGTTCGAGAGATAAAAAGTAGCACCACCGAGTACCTTGCCGATCAAAGGAACTGGGCCACCGAAGCCGACATCGATATTATAATCGTTCCCCGTTTCCTTATTTGCATGATTTAGAAACGCATTTCGCGTTGCATTCAACATAGAATCCGCCTGCGCCGCCGTCATGTTCCCAAGGATTGCTGGGTTACTTGCAATTTGTTGTTGAAGTCCCTGGTAATCAGGCACGGTCATCGTCATCCACGCCGAAAGCAGGTACAACTCCAGTGGAGAAGCTTGTTGATTGAGAGGTTTACCTAAATTGTATTGTTTGGCCTCGTAAATCCATCCTGGAAAACTAATGTGCTGATTCTGCTGGTATTGATCCCAGGCACCCGACTGTGTTCCAGTGAAAGCTACATCTGGTTCCAGAAATGGAGCTAAGAAAGCATTTGTAGGATCGTAGAGGGACTGACCGAACCTGCGCATGTGCGATTGGTCAGCGGAGATATCTATTGTACCATGATAAGCATTCGGGCTGCCGCTTCTGGTGGTTATATTAATTAATCCTGAACGAAAATTACCATATTCAGCGTTATAACCGCCCGACATCACCGAGACCTGTTCAATTGCACTCAACGGAATACTGGTCTCAGCATTTCCAACAGCAGGATTATCATAAGCAAGGCCATTTACTAACGTCCCGACTTGATCTGCCGAGCCACCACGGATAGTCAGAAACCCGTTTCCAGTAGTTGATATCCCAGGCAATTTTGCCAAAAATGCATTTATTTCCCTAATCCCTGCAGTGTTTGTAATCTCGTGACCTGTCGAAACCATTTGCGTACTCGAGACCTCTTGGTGAAGCTGGTTCCTCTGCGCTACTATCACGACTTCACCTGTGATGATCTCCGATGGCTCCAAGTTGAAGTTTACAGTCGCAACACGATCAACGGAGACTAGAACATCTTTCACGACCATTGGGCTGTACCCCACCATCGAAGCCTTGACTTCGTATGTGCCTACCGGAACGTTCACGACGAAATACTTCCCTTCGAGGTCAGTCACCGCACCCAAGTTTGTACCAACAACAAGCACATTCACACCAGGCAGGGGCGCGCCGGTTTTTGCATCCTTTACCTCACCCTCGATTCGGCTGCGCGACTGGGCGTCAGCAAATCCTACACTCATCAATAGCAATGCAAGGGGTGGAAAAAGGATTTCAATTACTCTGGGAAATGAAAATGTTCTCATTTCTTTCTCCTACAGCTACTGGATGGTTGAATCAGTTAAAGAATGTCACAATGTTACCTATATCAGATTATTCAATTTGTCAATAACCGGGTACAATATTGTCAAGATTCTTCTTCATCTTTGATAGTGCCTTGACATTTCCTGCCGTGCAATTTCGAGACGAACCATTGGCTCTTGCCACCTCAGGACAAAGTACCGATACGTAGCTGGCTAAGTTTCGCCTCCCATCAAGCGCACGATAGGCCAAATCACTTCACTGCAACAAGCCTGATTAAATCGAATCATGCTCATCAAAACTTGTAGATGATTCTGCTCTTTTCCTTTCCAAATTAAACTTACTGGTGGAAGTTCGCTTTCTACAGAAGACATCAGAGGCGAATAGATGCTGAACGATTTTTCGCCCACCTTCCAACAGAGGTATTTTTATATACACCGGAACCAATCAGCCCTTTCTCGGTCGCACAAATTTTATTTTGTAAACTTCACCTGTGGTTGTCACTTTCGAAGCGTACCTCACCAGTGCCGATCCAATGCTTAGCGATTCCACAACTTCGAACACGTTCATCCTCCGTTTGAGTATCCTTGCGGACAAACTGATACTGTCGAATACAAGATCGCATCTGCGAATTTTACAAAAGACAACCCCATGAGTTTTCTCCTTGTCGAATCATATAAAAATCCCTTGAAATCCCTCCTGACCACGAAGGGGTTTTCACTTAACAAGGTGCACCTCGCAAAGATAGTTTTTGCGGCAATGGCTTTTACTTCTTCCGGTCTAAGAATGTGTGTAGGATCAGCAAATGTCAAAAAGAAAGGACTCGCCTTCTCAGAATGAGAACCTTCTGGGCTCGCCCCCAATAAGGAGCTCTCAACGAGGGCAGCACCTACGATGAAAAGCATTAGCCTGTTTAGCTTCATTTTTGACAGCAGGGCTCCAAATTAGTTGATGCCTAATCGTACGCTTGTAAATCCTTCCTATAAATTCGCCTTTGCCTTGGTACAAGATTGACGTCCAATTTACCTGAGAAAGATGTAACCGTTGACTTAAACGGTAACTCAACAGTGAATAATTTACAACAACGAACAGGCATTGTCAAGTTACACAATCGAGTCATCCAAAATCTCTACGAAATGGATATCATGCCTCAGTTAAGAATCTCTATGAAAAAGAGGTTGAAATAGACGTGAAAATTTTTCAGGCTACCTCCACTGTGAGTGTCAAATGAAACAAGTTTAGCTCTAAGGTTGAAACTGACGGTTTACAGTTACAAAATCATAAGTCGCTTCTTCCATCACTGCCGCTGCCTGCATAGGTCTTCATGACAATTACTTCTTTAATATATTATGTTAAAAAACCAACCGTTCCCTACAGTTAGTTACTATCCAAATCCAACAACAACTATACCTCTGTTAAGGCTCAGTACACTTATCTATCGACTCTCCCTGAGCCACTTCCAGAAGCAAGCTTTTCAACTTCTTCAACGCTCACCAAATTGAAGTCACCAACGATGGTCTGCTTGAGACACGAGGCGGCAACAGCAAATTCAAGCGCCTCTCTTGTGTTTTTCTTCTTTAACATTCCATAAATCAGCCCACTGGAAAATGCGTCTCCTCCCCCTACACGATCTACAATTTGGATGTCATACCTTCTAGACCTATATCCACCCTTACATTCTGCATCATCTACCATTATGGCACTCCACCCGTTTCGTGAAGCAGAAAAGCTTTCGCGCAATGTGATAGCAACCGCCCTGAACTTGAATTTTTCCTTCAGACGAGAGGCCAGCTCGATATACCCCCCTTCGTCTATCTCAGCCTTCTCAACATCCGAAGCCTCTGCTTTGAAGCCTAGACTCTTCTCAGCGTCTTCCTCGTTTGCAATGCAAATATCGACATACTTCATTAGCGGGATCATTACAGATTGGGCTTTTTCAGTCGACCATAGTTTGGCACGGTAGTTCAGGTCTGCGCTCACAATGACGCCATGACTCCTTGCTTTCTCAAGCGCCAATTGAAGCGTTTCATGAACAGTCTCAGAAAGAGCCGGAGTTATCCCTGTCCAATGAAACCACTTTGCTCCTTCAAATACCAAATCCCAATCCAACTCATCTTTCCGCAATTCTGCTACAGCAGAATGCGAACGGTCATAAATAACTTTTGACGCTCGCTGGCTTGCACCTGTTTCCAAAAAGTATATTCCAATTCTCTCTCCCCCTCGAACAATAAAGTCTGTTCTGACTCCGTGTTTTCTCAAACTGTTTATGGCACTTTGACCAATTTCATGTTTTGGAAGCTTAGTAACATAGTAACTGTCAAGTCCATAGTTTGCCAGTGAAACTGCAACATTTGCCTCACCACCTCCAAAGTTTACGTCAAATTGAGCAGCCTGTACAAAACGAGTATAACCAGGAGTTGATAGCCGAAGCATAATCTCTCCCATTGTTATCACTTTATCAAACATCTTAATTCTCTCCTGATTCAAATTAACTTACTTTACAAAATTGGAATTCCAACCCTATTTATTCCTCAGTTGTTCCAACGCCTCCCTCACACTTCCCATCAACTTTTTTGCATTTTCTGTCAGCACTCTGTAGTTCTCCTCAGCGATAGCCTCCTTATTGAGGAGGGCTGTACCAACACCTACAGCTACAGCTCCCGCCCTCAACCAATCACCAGCATTTGTCAATGTCACTCCACCTGTAGGCATTAACTTCAAATATGGCATAGGTGCAAGGACTCCCTTGAAGAATGCCATTCCCACAACATCTGCTGGAAACACCTTGATAATCTCAGCACCAGCTTCGTAAGCCATTTGAATCTCCGTTGGCGAAAATGCCCCGGGTATTGCGGGCACACCATTCTCATGTGCGACTTCAATTATTCGTTCCTTGAAAATCGGGCTCACCACGTACTTTGCTCCTGCATCAATTGCCCTCTTTGCTGTTTCTGGGTCAAGGACAGATCCTACGCCAACGATCATAGTTTCGCCGATCTCTTTTGTCACCTTACGTATCATTTCGATTGCATTGGGCACAGTCATGGTTATTTCAAGTCCTGTGACTCCACCATTGTAAATCGCTTCTGCTACTTTAATTAATTTTTCTGGATCTGAAAGCCTGACAACGGCTACAGCCCCAGCTTGAATTATTGCACTAACTACTTCTTTTCTGTTCATGTCTTAGTTATCCCTAAATGGTCAGATACTTTTTGTTTCTTTTAAAATCTCATTTATCGAATCTCTCATCCCATGCTTTAAAATGCTTTTCAAATCCTCACTTACCAACTCCTTTAACCCGCTAACCGCCGTCAAATCACCACCCCAAAATCCCCTGTTTGCCAGAACCTTATCAACAACAACTTCTACAGGAGCACCCACCAATTTATCAAAAAAGTCCAACACCTGTGAATCATCCACACGTGTATAATTCCTGAAGCCTGATTGCGCCTGACCTGCAAATTTCCCCTGGCAGTAAAACGCTATAAGTGAAGAAAGCGAAAATGTAAGTACTCGTGGAAGCTTTTTGTTTAACTCATGATAACTCAACAATGAAGGCAGCACTCTTACTTTGAATTTTGAAACGGTGTTTAACATTATGCTTGTAAGGTAGTGCTTGACAAAGGGATTTCTAAATCTTTCGAGTGTTTTTTCAGCATAATCTTTTTTTACTTTCTCCTCAAAGTCAAGTGTTGGCAAGATTTCTGAAAAAAGGCCTACATAAAGAAGATTCCTGACGAGTGCGTCGTCCATCGTTTGCTTAACGGTGTCATTACCAGCAAGGAACGAGGGGATCGAAATCAGAGTGTGAGCCCCATTTAAAATCCTGACTTTTAATGTACGGTATGGGGTGATATCGTCTGTCCATACTACATTTAAGCCAGCATCCGCAAAAGGAAGCTCTTTTTTAACGATGCTGTCACCCTGGATTACCCAAAGGTGGAACAGCTCAGCAGCTACAAGCAGCTTGTCCTCATAACCAAGTTTTTTTGTAAGTTCTTGAATCTCGTCTTTCGGGTAACCCGGTACTATTCTATCAACTAAAGTATTACAAAAATAATTACTTCTTGTAACCCATCGGTCAAAATCCGGCCCCAAACCCCAATCATTTGAATGCCTGAGCACGCAGTCTTTCAACGTCGTCCCATTGTTTTCGATTAATTCACATGGAATCACTATAAAACCGTGTTCATCAGAGCCGTTGTAGGCTTTAAACCTTTGATATAAAAAAGCAGTAAGTTTTGCGGGGAAAGTCGCCGGACAATCATTCTCTGGAAAATCAACTTTTGAATACTTGATCCCCGCCTCTGTTGTATTAGAAACAATATAACGTAAAGAAGGTAAGGTTGCTATTTTCAGAAAACCCTTCCAGTCCGAATATGGGTTGATCCCCCTACTAATGCATGTAACTATTTCAGCCCTTTCTGTTTGTTTCCCGTTTTCGATGCCTCTCATCAGCACTGTATATAACCCGTCCTGCTCATTAAGCACGTCAATCTGTCCAGAATCGAGTGGCTGTACGACGATTACCTTGCCTTTGAACAATCCCTTTCTGTTCAACTCATTTAACTGCCAGTCGACAAATGCGCGTAGGAAATTTCCCTCACCAAACTGTACGACTCTTTCAACAAAATCCTCCAGAGGCCCAATTGACAAGTTCTCTAAAGACCCCCTGTTCCTTGTTATTAATTCTTTATTGAGCCTCATTCATCTACACCTCCCTGTATCTATAGAATAGCATTTCCCCTTAAACCTTTGATAATAAGAGAATTGACTAATCATAGTGTCACACCTTCTTTCCAAATTGCAATCTCACGGTAATCATTTATCTCATTCATCGTTCTACGATTACCCGATGCCACATCAATAATAAAATTCAAGAATTCATCAGCCAGCTGGTCAATGTTCACTTCCCCTTCAAGTAACTTACCCGCATCGAAGTCGATCCAGCTCCGTTTCTTTTCATAAATATAGCTATTGCTCGACACTTTAACCGTTGGAACCGGAAAGCCAAGTGGGGTGCCGCGCCCGGTGGTGAACAGAAGAAGCGTTGCACCTGCTGCTACCATAGCAGTTGACGAAATTCCGTCATTACCAGGGGCTGCAAGAAGTGTCAGGCCAGACGAATTAACCTGGCCCCCGTACGGCAGAACGTCTGTGACAATTGCTCGTCCACCTTTTTGTACCGCGCCCAAAGATTTCTCCTCTAACGTTGTCAGTCCTCCCTCTTTGTTTCCCGGAGAAGGATTTTCATAAATCGGCTGACCGTGCTCGATAAAATACCCTTTGAAATAGTTTATCATTTCCACAATTTTTCTAAAAACGCCTTCATCTTTAGCACGATTCATAAGTAACTGTTCCGCACCAAACATCTCAGGTACTTCGGTCAAGATAACCTTCCCACCCATCGCCGTAAGCATATCTGAAACCCTACCCAGCAGTGGATTAGCGGTCACACCAGAGAATGCATCCGACCCGCCACACTTCATTCCAACTACTAGTTCGGAGATAGGAAATTCTTCGCGTATATCATCTTTTAAAATTTCAAACAGCTCGCCTACCTTCTTTAGACCTTCCTCAACCTCATCAGTTACACTCTGAGCCACCAGAGTTCGCAGTCTCCATTCATCAACACCTCTGGCTACCTTTAGCAAAGAATCGAGCTGATTGTTCTCGCAGCCAAGTCCCAAGAGGAGTACCCCGCCCGCATTGGGATTTTTCATTAGGCCGGACAAGATTTTCTGCGTGTTTTCTAAATCGTCCCCCAACTGACTACAGCCAAACTGGTGCGGGAATGTTCGAACTCCATCGAAGTTTTTATGCGTAAATTTGCTGTTTGCTATTTCGGCAATTCTTTTTGCAGAGGTGTTTACGCACCCGACAGTGTTAATAATCCATATCTCATTCCTGGTTCCAACCTTTCCATCACTCCGCCTAAAACCTTGAAACACATGCGCACTCTTGCTATACCCTTCAGTGATTGGAATCTGTACGGGCCTGTACTCATATTCAACTGTTCCTTTAAGGTTGGTTTCAAGGTTATGCGAATGCACCCATTGACCGGGTAGTATTTGGCTTGTGGCATGACCAATGGGATGACCGTACTTCGTAACGTTAGCCCCCTCAAAAATCTTTTCTATTGCAACCTTGTGCCCACGACGTATGTGTTCAGTAGCTGTTATTTCTATCCCGTCAAGCGCCATCTTGTCCCCTGCCTCGAGGTCAATTAAAGCTACTGCCACATTGTCAAGATCATGTATTTTCAAAACTTTCTTAGTCATTTAGCTCCAGTTAAATCACCGTTAACTGTATCGGTTACGTAACCGGCTTCAAATATAACACCCTGCGAAATGAACTGCAAGCAAACACGCTTTTCTTCTCTCTTGTTAAACTTTTAACATTAACGCTAGTTGCAGAAAAACAGTTCCGTCTTTGTTACGGTCTCTGAATCTTTTTGGTATCTCCAAGGCTCGAAGGCCATTATCACAGGTCACGTTCCACTACTGATGCTTTGCAGGTAACATTGGATGAAAACTCTTCAATCATCAACATCTGGAAGCTTTATCCCTCCTTCAATGCCACATCAACTCTCTTAATTATTGCCGTATCCCGCCAAACAAGCTCGGTCGGAATCTGTATATGCCTCGGCTTAAATTTCCCCTGTTCCTGAATATGCTCTATGACTAATTCTGTGGAGAGCTTTCCGATAGATTCGGGTGACTGATTTACGTATGAAATTTCGGGTTTGACAAATTTTCCAATACTACCTCCACCAAAGCTTATCAGGTCTAGCTCGTCGGGCACTCTAATATGCAATTCAGAGCAAGCCGACAGGACCCCCAATGCGATGGGATATGTTGCGGTGAATATGAACTCAGGAATACCACTACCAGAGTACATCTTCCTGAGGCCTTCGTAACCAGTCTCATCCCCAAATCCTCCGAAAAACTCCCAGTCAGGATTAGGTTCCATACCACTTTCCCTCAGGGCATCGACATATCCAGCATATCTCTTTTTGCCGATGTTAATTCTTTTACATCCACCAATATATCCAATCTTACGGTAGCCCATTTCTATAGCATGTTTAACGGCGCGAAGCGCGCCACCATAATCATCTACAGTTACCTGGCTGGTCCCCTTTAAATCTATCACCCTGTCCATAAAAACAATAGGAATATTTAAATCAAGCACCTTTCTGAATATGGACTTGTCTCTGGTATCTTGAGTTATCGAAATAATCATCCCATCAACTCTCATTGCCAAGAGAGTCTCGATGTGCTTTCTTTCCCTCTCTGGATTTTCCTGCGAGACCGTCAGAGCAATGTCGTAGCCATTTTTGAACGCGGTATCATAGATGGCCTCAATTACGGCACTAAAGTAGAAATGAGCAATTTTGGGAACGACTACTCCTATAGCATTTGATTTCCTTGAGGAGAGTCGCCTAGCTGCAAAGTTTGGTGTGTACCCAAGTTCTTCAGCGGTCTTCTTTATAAGCTTGGCTGTTTCATCAGAAATGTCAGGATGACCACGCAACGCCTTAGAAACTGTAACTTTGGAAACCTCTAATTTCCTTGCGATATCACCTATAGTTATATATCTCCTGTTCTTCAACTTTTTCCTCTTCAAGTGTTTTTCTGTTACTTTACCGTTTGCTGAAATATAATTAGATAACACGCAACTTGCAAAAAAGGATCCTGTTACAGTTTTACCGAAGCGACTCTAATCATCACATTTGCATTTATAGTCCATAAACTTTCTTAGGCAACTGATAAGCAAGATCTCTGATTACCTGCTCAGCTTCGTCGATATCAAGAATATGCCGTGCGACTAGTCGGGCAAGAAAGTTTGCATCCATTCGACGTGAGAGGTCGTATCTGGCTGGAATAGACAGGAAAGCTCGAGAATCATCGGTAAACCCTACTGTATTATAAAATCCACTAGTCTCAGTGACCTGTTCCCTAAATCGCGTCATCCCCTCAATACTGTCGTGGAACCACCACGGAGCCCCAAGCTTCATTGCAGGGTAATGTCCCGCCAGAGGTGCTAACTCACGTGCGTAAGTCGATTCATCCAATGTGAACACAACAAGAGTAAAATTTGGATTATTACCAAAGCTGTTCAGCAGCTCATGTAAATTTTTTGTGAATTCTACTCGAACAGGTATGTCACCACCTTTGTCTGCCCCGAAACGTTTATAAATTTCGAGATTATGGTTCCTCATTGCACCAACATGAATTTGCATCACCAATCCATCTTCGGAACTCATACGGGCCATTTCCATAATCATATTGGCAACAAACCTTCTCTCGTCTTCTGCTGAAACTTCCCCCCTTAACGCACGAGAAAATATTTCTTCAGCTTCTCTTTCGCTTAATTTATGTGCATGTGCGCTCTCAATGCCTTGATCAGTTGAAACACACCCGTTTGTCTTAAAGTATTCACGCCTGGCTTCAATTGCTTTGATAAAATCCCGGTAGCAAGTTATCTCAATCCTCGATTGGTTGCTTAACTCAGCCACCGCTTTCTTCCATTGATCCTTGCTAATCTCAAACAAAACATCGGGTCTAAAGCAGGGTATTACCTTTCCACCAAGGTCCACTGACCTTAAGCTGCGATGAAATTTTAGATCATCGCTTGGAGAGTTAGTGGTCGTTAGAACCTCTATATTGAATTTCTTAAATAATGATCGTGGAAGAAACTCCTCGGTTTTCAATTTTTCCTGAATAACGTCATAAAATAACATCGCATTCCTAGAATTCAATCTTTCCTCAATCCCAAAGAGCTCGCTAAATACGTGCTGTAACCAGATACCTGTCGGGGTCCCTCGGAAAAGGTAGAAATTTTCTGCAAAAATTTGCCAGATTTTTCGGTGATCAGTCTCGACCTCTGTTCCATCAACAGAAGGAATCCCCAATCTCTCCAATGCAATCCCCTGTGAATAAAGCATCCTGTAAACATAATGATCCGGTATAATGATCAACTCTGCTGGGTCAGGAAATGGGTCGTTATAAAATAATAAACTTGCCTCAACATGACCATGCGGGCTAATTATTGGCAGATTCTTTACGGTTTGATACAATTCAAAAGCTGTTTTCCGCACCACTGGATCAGGATCAAAAAAACGGTACTCGTTTAAATAGCGCGTTCCCAACTTTATATCTCCTTTCTATTGGTTGAATTTGTTCTGAACTATCTTGGCCTCGATGGTTCTACTCAGAATAAGAGTGCTTCATCTCAATTCTCTTTCGTCAACAAATACTGCACTGACATCGTGCGCAGCTCATAACAAGTGCTTTCCTTTTGATCTTTCGTTCGTTACTTCAAGTTCCTATCAATCCTGCAAGATATTTGCATAATTTTTTTTGTACATATACTCTAAAGTTAGATGTGAGCAACTTCCATTCTCGGAACCAGTAATCGAAAGACAAACGCCTCACGCCAACCCAACACCAAAACGATCCATGTAACTATTGCAACTGCGATGACCGCACAAACCTTTACACCGGAGTTCAAAACATCCGTTACCAAAGCCCTTTCCTTTCCAGGAAACAATTCAGTCGCCTTGATTACAGTAGGGAAATTATCTGAACCTCCTACACGAAGAGCAAATCTTGCAAGTACAGTACCGAAGCGCATGCCAACTGCATATACTATTTGAATTGAAGATAGCTTTGGATATGAACCAATAACAAAGACATTACTGTCAGCGACATTTTTTAAGCTACCAACAGGCGGGTTGTCCGATTTGAGAGCACAATCTCCAACCCGAATAAAGATAGGCCCTGTCGAATACTCCCCCATTACAATATTATCTGGGATTGTGACATACTTGAAGCTGCCTTGTGATCCCGTTTCGAGTTCGATTTGCCTACACCCATCCTCGTCAATAAGGCTAATATTTACCAACGCATCCTCATCATACTCATTAGCTATACAATCGTCTATTGTTACATTCTGGGTAGCACATTCATATCCAGGGGCAAATCTGTTCTCCAAGTAGATATCGCCGCTGTGAAACGAGTTCACACTACAATTTAAAACACGCACATTTTGGCAGGTTTCTACACTTGCATTGTCTCCACTTGTGTCAACGTTAAGGTTCTCAATCGTAACTTTCTCACCCTCTCCATCAGGAACTTGATTCTCACTTGTCGTGCCCCCACCGTCTATCGGGACTTCCCCAATGATCACTACATGATGGATATTTTCCTCCTGAACAAGACTGCTGCTCCAGTAATTACAATCAAGATCCTGGCGCACATCATATGAGTGTGACTCTGCACAACCATCAGGTTTCATATCGTTGCGTGTAGCTAATGTCGTGTATGCCTCATACAGATGTAAAATAATATTGCTCACTAACTGAATTGAACCACATAGAAAAGGTCCCGCAGCGAAAAGCACTCTTCCCATACAATGTCTCAAGGCCGCCCATAGACCCCTGTATATAGCACTTGTATCAAGAGCCACTGCATTGCACCAAGTTCCGAAATCTCCAACGCCAAAGGATTGGAATCGGAGCGAGTCACCCCGAAACCCTGTTGGTACCGGGTTGACAAGGACGGGGAAAAAGAATTGGTTGACTTTTGAGGATCGCCTTTCACTGATCGTTTTCAAATAAGCCATACTACTGGCATCTTCAATCGTTGCCTGGTTCAGTTATCGGTACCTTGAACGGTAACTGCAACATTTTACCAAATTCATCATTGAATGTCAAGCTATCGAATTAGTAGGCGTAACGATTCTCGGTTGGTAGAATTAGCTTAAGTTGTTAGAATGATTGTAAATGCAGGGATTATTGTTGCCAAGACAACGCTTATAGAAAAATACTTTTATTTCCGTGAGTTATCTGAAGGAGCTGTACCAGATAGAGAAGTATGCCATCGTTGCCAATGCCGGGTTACTGTCCCGAATGAATTTGGAAGACCTCCAGGCGATCTCCCTTGATTACATAGTTGGTGCGCAAACAGGCAACACAAACCCTGAGGAGGTAAATCAACTTGATAAGGCGGATAAGGGGATCATTAAATCTTACACTGTATTCTATGATTATACAGCGGCGAAAGTAAGGAAAGACAAAATGATCAATCAAAACGGAAATGCTTCAGGCGTAGTGGCTGGTGACGGTTTTGCTTTTTCGACTTTTGGTTTTTTGGCTTTGAGGTGTACTGGATTAGCAGTCACTGTTATAGCTTTGTTTGGTGTTACTGGACAAGCATACTCACACGCACCGCATCCAATGCAAAGCTCACTATCGATTTCAGGTATAAACAACCCATTTTCGTATGGCACCGTATGAACTGCTTTTGTCGGACAATGCTCGGAACAGGCAGCGCAATCTTTCTTCTTCGACACAACGATACAATCGTCTTTGTGGAATACGCTCTTCCCAATTTGCACAAGTTTTTTTGTAGCAAGGTCAAGAGGAATTATAGCACCAGTAGGACATACAGTTCCACAAGTCACGCAATCGTAATTGCAGTAGTTTACTGAATAATCCATCTTTGGCTGAAACATTCCAGCGAACCCATATTCCAAGAGTGACGGCTGGAGCACGCCCGTCGGACAAGATGTTACACAGAGATGACAAGCTGTGCAAACGCTTGTGAAATGGTAAATGCTGAGTGAGCCAGGCGGAACAATTGGCTCCTTCTCTCCAACAATCACGCCTCCTCCTTTGACAAGTCCCGGTACCGCAAGAAACGTCACTGCAGGGATTGTCAAATCCTTGAAGAACTTTCTCCTATCATAGTCGAAGTCGACATCAGATGTCATTATATCAGAGATTGATCTTTTTTCATATTTGATTGCATCCTTTGGACATGACCGAAGACAATTGAAACATCCTACGCATGCGCTAAAGTCTATGTGTTTTTTCGAGCTGTCAATGCACTCAGCTTTGCATACCTTATCACAGGCACCACAGTCATTACAAGCATTCTCAACAATTACCAGTTTGTATAATGATATTTTGGAAATCAAGCTCAGTATTGCACCTGCGGGGCAGAATGAGTTGCAAAACAAACGCCCTTCGTTAACGCTTAAATATGCGATGGTCACAAAAAATAGTAAGCCGAGCAAGAGAGCACCTATTCCTTCGACATGAAGAGGAACCGTATAAAGGAAAAAAACACCGCCCCGTGTAAGAATATCTGACACGACATTGTTCACAAGAATGACAAGCGGAAGCACAAAAGCATTAACGATCCTTCCATAGTTACTAAATGGTTCTAGCAGGTCACCAATTATCATGCTGCTACCGAACAAAAGCAACACAATTGAAACTGCCAGGATCGAGTAGTGGAGCCACCGTGGAGCTTTCATGTATCTAAATCTTTTTCGCTTGTTGACTTTCCTGGCGAAACGTATTATGATGTCTTGCAAAATTCCGAGCGGACACAGTGTCGAGCAATAAACTCGTCCAAAGAGAAGCGTCATGACAATTATTGTAGCAACTCCAGCAATAGTCACGGCTCCTCCGACAAAAACGGCTTTCAGAATGGCTGGAACTAACTGGAAAGAGGTGAGGACTGTAGTGACTTCATGAGGCACGAGATGCCACGCATCGATGAAAAGAATTGTGAAAAGAGTTAAAAATGTGAGAGCAACTACTACTCGAAGATTTTTTATCCTCTTCCAGGAGGACCGAGTCACATCAAAATCCGTTTGATGTTGAGATTCTCCAGATCGGCACGGCCAATTTTCATATCGGCAGCGATTCTTATATATCGAACCTCATTCGGGTCTATGCCAAAAAGCTTAGCCCCGGCTACATCGAGTGCCACAATATCTGTCGAGATGATCTGTGATTTCATCGCTACGAGATCGTTCACCGAGATCCCTCGTGGTCCGTTTTGCTTCATGACGTAATACGCATCGAGAACATTCAATGTCGGTTTCCTGTATGTCGCAAAATCAGCTATGCACTGGTGCAAATCCGTCCTATGCCAGTACTCCCTGTCCCACACATTTCCCATTAGGTTTTTCATTCCCATAGTAAGTCTTGACCCGCTATGATTCTTAAGAATAGGGACGTTTATAAAAACATCGGCATCAAGAATCACTTCATGCTCTTGAGCAGACTTAAGTACCTTACCATTAGGGACTGACACAGTGTGATAATAGCTTTGAGTACCCCCAGGAACCACCTTTGCGCCCGCTTCGCTGGCTGCCTTCTGGATTCCGCTGTTGCTGTAGCATCGTTGCCATTGGTCGCATGTGTGATCAACTACGCTTACTTCCTTCGCACCAGCCTCAAAACAATGTTGAATGATTCTTGCCACTAACTTTGGATTTGTATCCCCCGCACGCTCAGGAGAAACGTCCCAACCGATGTTCGGTTTAACTACGACTTTATCCCCTTTTTTGACAAATCTCTTCATGCCTCCAAGCGCTTTTATTCCTTCATCGAACATCGTATCTGGTTCACCACCCTTTATCGCAACAAGGTCGTATGGCACCGGAATTCCCGCAAACGCACTAAAAACATCTCCAGCTTTCATAAGTGCTCCCAGGCCAATTGAGGCACTAAGTGTTCGCTTTACAAAGGTTCGTCTGTCCATAAAAAGTCTCCTCGTCTTAGCATACTATCAAAGATTAGCCGACCAAAAAATAAAATTCAAGCCTTGGAGTTGACTCATCAAAAACCCCTACCAAATGGATTCGATGCCTCAAATAAGGATCTCTATAAAAAAGGGGTCGAAATAGATGTAGAAGATTTGCAGTGATGAGGGGATTCATCGATTTATGTCTTGCCATTGGTAGTGTCTAAGCGTTGAGAATTTAAAACGCTATGTATTAGTAGTGGAAGAGTTTGAGATAAAACAGACAGCGTTCGATTTAGAATTGTAACAAGCAAAATGTTATCCTCTTGAGAAATGAATTTTTCGAAGGAGAGCAGATGTACAAAATACGCACAACTCATAATAATTGTCGCTTGAGCAAAGACTTCAAAGGCTTTCTCGATCGACAGGTAAATGATTTAGTAAAGGAAGAATTTTTCTCTGTCTATGTCAAACTGTTTCAATTCATCCTGCCATGAAGCAACTACATCCCAATAATCCGCACCATCCATGATCATAGTTGTTATTTCTCTGTCTCCAACTAACCTGTCAAATGCCCCATCTGCTCTGAACATCAGGTAGTCAGGGTAAAGCTTCCGGACCGAACATATGATTGCTATTCCAACCTCAACAGGCTTCACAACCTCTCTGTCTACAATCGATATCTCAACACCATTGCACTCTTGATCTTTGTATTTCGGATTTGTGACGGTCACTGCTTCCCTGGGGACAAAACTCGTTGGTTTGAATTTAACCCCTGGTAAATTCAATGCGTTGAGAAAATCCGTCAATTCCGCCTTATTAATAAACGGCGCACCAATTTGCAAAAAGGGTCGACTGGTTCCACGACCTTCACTGAGGTTCGTCCCTTCGACCAGAGCTGTACCTGGATACATCACAGCAGTCTGTATCGTTGGAATATTAGGCGAAGGAGGGAGCCAGGGAAGTCCTGTATCATCATACCACAAGCTTCTTTGATAATTTTGCATCCTTACTACCTGTAAGTCAATTTCAACACCCATCTGCCCAAGATGTTCAGTACGAATAAATTGGGCCAATTCCCCTGGTGTTAGTCCATAGAGTATCGGTATTGGTAAAATCCCGACAAATGATTTTAAATTATCTTTTAAAACAGGTCCATCGACTACATCCCCCGAAACTACAAGAGGACGATCGCTGACAATAAATGGGATCCCCTTCTCACCAGATGCTTCCATGACAAGAGTCAACGTGCTTATGTATGTGTAAAACCGTGTTCCTACATCTTGAATATCATATAACAACAGGTCTATACCATCAAGCATGGCACTGGTTGGTTTTCTATACTCGCCATAAAGCGAAAAGATTGGGATTCCTGTGCGCGGATCAATGTCATTTCCCACCTTCTTGCCAGCGGGCGCATCTCCTCTTATCCCATGCTCTGGAGAGAAGAGAGCCTTTATTATGACACTTTTGTGGTCCAAAAGCTCGTCAACAATATGAATACCATTTGGAAAAACAGCTGTGTGATTTGTTACTATTCCAATGCGCTTCCCTTCGAGCATACACAAATTCGAATCAACCAGGGATTGACACCCTAATTTTGTAGTAATTTCCTTTGAAGATACTGCCATAAGTTCATTCCTCGAAAATAAAAATCGATTGACCTGATCATTTAGTACTATTTCATTTCGTTTCTCTCTTCAGAATTAAAGACTTCAATTTCGTAAATTGAGTAACTCGAGACAGCCTTTGACCCCTGAATTCCATTTAGCTTAATAAATCTGGCATTGACTGGTTTGAACTCAATGTCCTCGATGCCCCCACTGCCATTTTCTTCCTCGTAAACCTTGAACCAGTTCTGACCATCCCGTGAAGAGACAATGTTGAACTTTATTCCATAGCCATTTGCCCAGTAAATTTTTATTTTGTCAAAAGTACGAATCCGCCCAAGATCAATTTCAAACCATTGTCTATCCATTCCATTCTCCGCGCTCCATAGTGCCGCCGAAGCCCACCTGGTATATAGCTTTCCGTCCACTGCACTTGATGGACCATAGTTTGGCCCATTCCTGGCATAAGACGAAGCAAAGACTCTAGCGTGAAGTGCCAGGTTCTTTAAAGGAGTAACTGTACCTTTCTTCATAAGCCGCAAAACGGTTAATGAATAAGGTGGTACAGTCAACTCAAACTTTCTGTCTAGGTCTCTGATGTCTGATAGCTTCTTGAGCCTGTATGTCGCACTTAACACCCAGCGCTCTCCAGTAGGCTTCGGGTCGAAACCATTTAAGTTGAACTTGACCTTTTTCGAAGATGTCTTATTCTTATTTATCACTATGATCGACAGCGTGTCTTCTCCATTTAATGCGGAGTAAATTGATAGAGAAGAATCTGACAGGGAGCTCTCTATAATAGTGCGACCAAATAAATGTGTAAAAACAGGAAAAACATAGTAGTTGTAACTCGGCGTGTTTTTTCCATCCTCTGATAAGATGCCGTAATCGCCACCACGCGGAGGATAAGAATTGTGTAACGCCCAGTAACACGACATTTTTTGACCAAGCTCCGCCATCGTCCCGATCAGGTCTGCAACCCACAATGCATTTGCTATTGAGAGAGTGATTGGTCCTGGCCGACCCGAAATCGAATTATACCCCACGTTTATAATCCACATCGTGTCTGCCTTTTGTTCAGGGAGCGTCATCTCCAGCGCATGCCGAATCTTGAGGTAATCACTTTTATATGTATTAAGACTGGCAAAAAGGGAATCTTCGTTCTCGTTCTTATTTGTAAGTGGATAATAAGAGAAAGTTACCATATCAATATAATTTCCAGCAGATCTTAAAACCCGACATGTCCACCCGTCAGGGTCATCAGAAGGTTGGACATTTGCGGCTATCTTTATTGTCGAATCTACTCCTTTCATCGCCTTTACGAATTGAATAAACCGATCAGCATACTTCTCAGGTGTCGTGTGGCCCCTTGCCCAGCTTCCCCATTGTTCATCACCAACTTCCCAGTACTTGATACCATAGCATTTTATCTTATTGCAATACTTGACCCAATCTGCAGCTAGTTGAGGAGATTCATTAAAGTTAACTGTGATGAACCCTTCTGCACCAACTGCATTGAGAAGTGCAGCATATTCATCAGTGTTCATTTCTCCGTCGCTGTTCTCTGGACTGTTCCAGATGTAATGATCTGCATCGTTTCCACCTGGATACTTTAAAAGTGTAAAGCCCCCTCTTTTGACTTTTTTAATTGCATCCCTGTCACAATCAAGGAGCATGTCTCTTGAAGGACCGGGAAAGAGATCCTCATCCCATCTTGCAACATTGAGCCCGTAAAGGAGTGGACTTACAGATGCTACAACCTTTTGTGCGTCAATATAAGCATCTACAACCTGACAATAAGACCTGGATACCAGAAATAATCCGGTAAAGACAGTCACAATCAGGAAATTCCTCATTTTTCATTCCTTTTTAGTTTATTTCCTATCCAAACCTGAAATTTCGGAAAATTTATTTTTATCTTTGCGATGAGACTTATTCAACAAGTCTCTCAAATCTCTGAACCCATAAAATGTGATAACGAATGCAACTGAAAAGAAAACCAACGTAGCAAGTCCATAAATTAAAAGCCATACTAACGCCCAGGTAGTCATTTTCCTCTACACCCCCTCCTCCTGATTATCCATCAAGCTTTTGAGTACCACAGGAGGATTTCTTCTTTGTGTCAAGACCGATCCAATGATCATTCCTCCAACTGCAAGAAGAAAACTGAGAAACCCTGTTATATTGACATCTGTAAGAAAGGTAAGGCTACCTGGCAACTTGTCTTTGAATAGAGAAAAGACCAAGAATGTAACAGGCGACAAAGCTCCTAATGCCAGTCCAGAATACGCGCCTATGACGTTTGCCTTCTTCCAGTAAAGGCCAGCGGTCACACATGCAAAAGCGCCAGCAGCATACATTGCACCAGTGATTGCCAGGTATTGAAAGGCTGTGGATGGAATTTGATAAAACAATCCGAAGACTAACATAAAGAGTCCAATTAGCCCTGCAATTATTCTTGTCAACATCACGTTCTCGTTATCAGACAATTGATTTTTCAAAAGAGGAGCAATGACATCCCTGGCGGCTACGGTGCTCCAAGCCAAAAGGTATGCACTGTATGTGGACATTGAAGCTGCTAACATTCCCGCAACCATCAACCCAAGTAAACCACTGGGGACAACATTCCCGAGGAGCCGTGGCATAGCAGCAAGTGAGTCAATCTTTGGTCCATAAACAGCAAGAGCAGCAATCCCCCAGAGCATTGGTATCATGTAGCGGCCAGCCAGAGTAAGGCCAGTGTAAAAGAAAACTTTTCTCCCAACTTCAGGAGATTCTGAAGCAAAGGATTTCGAAACAGCAGGTTGATTTAATGCCGATATTGCTACACTCCCAATTAACATCCAAAGTATAAATGTCCAGCCAAATTGCGGGTTTACTACTGGATTAACCCCGGCATTGCCATATAACTTCACTACCGTCTGTGCCAGGGAGTGAAGGTTAACTCTCGCCAGAACAAATATAGTTGCTAAAAGCATACCTAGAGTTAATACTGTAAACTGGATAAAGTCTGTGATGACTACCGAAAACATCCCTCCGAGTATAGTATAGCTGATGACAATCAGCAGCATCACAATCATAACAATTGTTCTTGCCTGTTCGCCCAATCCCATTGCTTCTGAAAGAAATATTCCATCGAATCGAAGAAATATGCCCATGTTTAAAACACCGCCTAAGAATAGGAGGACGCCCCCCAGCCAGCGAACCTTTTTATTATAACGCATCTCGTAAAATTCAGGGATTGTTACGACTTTCAACTTCCTCAGACCTGAAACGACAAAGCCCGTCTTTCCAATGACCATGTATCCCAGAAAACCTATTATTCCGAGAACAAAACATGAGAAGCCTGTCATAAAACCCAATTGACCGAAATACATAAACGTCACTATTCCTATTTCTGTTGCAATCAAAGTAGCTGAACCAAGAGCAACCTTAACCCTTCTCCCTGCAACATAGTAACCTTCCATATCTTCAACATATTTACGAGCACTGATACCGGCAAATACACTCCCGGCAAGATAAGCAATCATAATGAACCAGTCGACCAGGTGAAAATTCATTTTTCTTCCACGATTTTAATTACTTTGGGAAATGTGCTATGACAATATTTTTTTTAATATTTCGTGTCTCCTCAATACCTTAAGACCACGGTGATAATAAAAATCTTTTGCATGTCCTGATGTCCACCCAAGCCATAAATTTCTCTTACCTTTTTTCTTCATATAGAGCGCAGTTTTGTAATACAGACACGATCCAATTCCAATACCTGAATACTCGGGGTGTATTGCAAAGGGACCAAAATGCTCGTCTTCATAATGACTAAAACCAATTACATTGCCATCCTTTACAGCGATAATAATTTGATCTGTATTAGTATCCTTTCTAAGCTGTTCAAGCGCGACACGAAGAAGATCTCCAGGATAGTTTTCGCTTATAAACCTGATTAAACTCGCTATGTAGCGCGGCTCAAAGAGCTTGATTTCAATTCCACGTAAACTGAGTGCCGAACAAACATCTTCTATCTCCTGAGAATAGTCGAAGTCCAGCAGCGATCTCCCCATGCTGTACACCTTTTCATGCTTCTTGTACCCGGCTTTTTTCAGCATCTCATATCCTTCCTTGTATGCATCTATGTCGACACCAGGTATAAAATAATTTGGCGTATAAGGCGAGATGTAAATTTCCCTCGCACCGCAATTTGAGAGGAACTCTTCAGAGAGAGATAACAGTGCATTGCCTATACCTTGATTTCTGAAGTCCGGGTGGACAAAAAGTGAAGTTATCCACCCCTTTTCAGACTCCAGCCCGACACCGTAGTACGGATAACGGCGCCTTATTGCAAGAGAAAAACCAACTATTTTCCCCCTGAATTCCACAACCAGACACCCATTCTGGTCAAAATTATCGTCCAACAAAATCTTTCGACGGAAAGTCTCTGTTGTTATCTGATCTCTCGTCAGACATTTGTTCCACAATGCAACGACTTCACTTTCGTCATCTCCAGTAAAGGGTCTTATCTTCCTTTTTGAGGAAATGTTCGCCATTATATTATTACTCCAAAGATCTCCATATGATTTTCTTTTCGAATTTATCTACGTCGAACGACACAGCATGCGCAAAACCACTTTCAGCACCTCTTACTATGGAAAGTGATTTGTAGTAATTGAGATAGGGAAATGATGATATTTTCCCTCCTATGAATTCGTATTTTGATACAGCATTTACCCAGGCATCATAAGAATCCGTTACGTCAACGTAAACATATGGTTCGAAGCCATCCATATCTTCCCAGTTTTCAGTATACAGGATGCGTCTCACTCCACGCCAGGCAGGATATTCCTGATGGGAATATTCGGTTATAGTGTTTACAGATGGTAAACTAGCCAGGAGGATGGCATCGACCGTTATCGAGTGAGTGTTCGCATGATCGGGATGAATGCTGTTCTTCCAGTGTGTAATGATAATATCTGGCTTTACCTCCCTGATGACGTTTGCCACATACCGTCTCGCAGTATCATCGTTTGGGAGTTCCCCATCCCTGTAAGGACCAAAAATAACTTCACCACCCAGGGCACTATCTACTTCACGGGCTTCCCTTTCTTTTTGTTTGCCATACTCTTTTGCTGAAAGCCTGGGGTTTCCCCCTTCACCCAGCGTTAAATGCAGAAAGACAATGTGATCGCCACTCTTCGATTGTTTTGCCAGAACAGCACCACATGATATTTCCATGTCTCCTGCATGCGCCCCTACAGCAAGTATAGTCTTTTTGCTTGTATTCATGCCTTTGTATTCCCTTTCGCTTTTGTGTAAGTTCTTCTCGGGAATCGTTCCCTTGAAGCTAAAGAAAATTAGCGGTAAAAGGATGAGTAACGAGATCTCCTTTTTCATTTTTTATATCTTTATGAATATCTTTCTTCTGTAAAAAATCTCCATTACTATGTACCACAGGATAACATATACAATTGCATACAATAAAGACGCATTGTATGGGTTCCCTATTGGGGCAAAAATTAGTTTATAAATGTATTCTTTCAAACTTGTTGAGACAACTTGAGAACTGGACAAATTTTGGTGAATCGTAACAAGATCAAGTATAAGGGCGAAAAGGGTTGAAAGGAAAAACGAAGTAATTGCGTTTGTTCCGAAGACCAAAAATGGTCTTGACCACCACTTAATCCCTTTTATGTCGATAAGCCAATAGCATATGCCAAATACTTCTAGTGCAAAACCTGCGGTGAAAACAACATAGGAACTACTCCAGAGGAGTTTGTTTATTGGGAACCAGATCGACATAATGATACCAATGAACAGTCCAAAGTTGCCATAAACCATCATGCCTGAAGCTTTTTCTATTTTGGTTTTGTCAGACCTCAAATAATGCCCCGTGAGGACTCCAAAAAGGACAGTGGAAACAGATGGTATCAAGCTGAGTATTCCCTCTGCATGTTCGAGTTTCCAGGAGCCAACATAAAATATGTGTTGATGCCATCCTCTTAACAGAACTTCATCTACATACCACCACAAATTCCCCACAGGAGTCAAAACCCCTGCCCCATAACCGGGGACAGGTACGAGGAACATTGCCAGCCAGTAGAGAGTAATTAACAGTACACCTATAATTGCTTGTGCCATGATCCCCGTATAAAGATATATTGCTCCAGATAAGAGGTAAATAATCCCAATCCTCTGTAAAATGTTTAAGATCAGCCTGTGAGAATAGTTGAAGTTTGGAATGCCCGACAAGAGCATACCGAGCGCAAAGATTAAGATGGACCTGACAATGACGTGCTTGAGCAATTTCCCCCGACTTTGCCCGATGGAAATCCTCTTCGCAAATGAATAGGGTATAGCTACTCCCATTATAAATAGAAAGAAAGGAAAAACAAGGTCCGTCGGCGTCCACCCGTCCCATTCAGCATGCAAAAGTGGAGGATATACGTGCGACCAATCGCCTGCGTTGTTGACAAGAATCATAGCAGCAATTGTGATACCTCTGAAAACATCGAGCGAAACAAGCCGACCTCCCCCCTCAGCGGGTCGGGTCACAGCTTCATCGGTTGAAATGGCCATACATATCCCTTTCTAAGTTTTCTCATCAGGCTTATATCTAAATATGATTCTCAATTGAGTGATATCTGAATTAAGAAATCTTATGCAATTGACTTCCTCATCACAGCAAAACGTCTGGTCTCTTTGAAACCAAACTTGGAATAAACCTTTGCCGCAACATCATCAGTCCACAACACATATGCGTTATGATATCCCTTTGCACGCATCCGCTCAAGTGTCCTGGCAAGAAGAACAGTGCCAATTCCTTTCCCCTGGTGCTTCTCGGCAACTCCAAACGGCCCAAAATGTGACCCTTCATACTGACAATATCCAACTATTTCTTGAGTATTTTCATATACAGCAACAAATATCTGATCCAGATGGAAAATTCCCCGCGTGATATCTCTCAAATTCGATCTCGCCACTCTCACCCAATCCGCTGGCATGTTTGCCTCTAGAAAATTCAGATAGGCAATTAAGTCACTTCGAGTAAAAGGCCTTATCGCGATTCCGCTTGCTGCCAATTCCCTTTCCTTTTCTTCAACTTTCGAAGAAATCTTGAAAAGAGGTAATTCTGTATCCATGCTCAATGGCCTATATACCTCTTCAAATTGCAACTTCCTCAAAAACAGTATTGCATTCCCATATTCATGAATATCCACTCCAGGAACGAAATAGCCAGGTGCATAAGTGGCAATGTAACACTCCTTTTTACCGAGCGATTTGAACTTCTCCAGGAGATGATTGAACATTTTAGTTCCGACTCCGTTCCTCTGGTAATCTTCTCCCACAGCAAATGCGGTTATCCAGCTGCGATCTCCATGTGGATCATGATCACCCAATGGAACGCGACTGGCGTACGTTCCAACAACAAATCCAGCAATTTTATCTCGTTCCTTTGCCACCAGAAAAGTCTCAGGATCAAAATTGTCATCCAGAAGAACTCTTGATTCTAACGTGTCAATCGTTATCGCATCAAGGGGGAGCATGCGGTTCCATAAATTAAGCAATTGATTCACATCGGCAGGAGAAAAAGATTCTATAGAAATATCCATTTTACAGACTCCTTTTTTTTTCTGGAAATTACGTTGAATCTAATTTCAGAAGTCAACGTCTCTAATATGTTAAGCCAAACGACAAGTAGTGGACCAGGCCGAAAATTCCAAAGGGTTCAAATGCATAGTCGACATGCAAATCCGATCCTGCGAGGTTTTCTTTGACACCAACTCCAGCAGTAAAACCGCGCTCGTCGAGGCCCAGCATGTAACCTGCCCTGAGAGACAAAATGTTTACAAATGTGTACTCCGCTCCAAAATGGACATTTTCGCGAAAGTCCCTTGGATGTGTCGACTCTACGCTAACCACAAGAGCCTTGCTTAATGGATCATCCTTCCCAAAAAAGGACATTGGTTCGACACTTAAACCAAAATTAACAGCAAACGGCATTAGGAACGATTGCTGTTCGTAAGTAATCTGACGCGAGACATTTTGAAGTGATGCACCAAATCGGATCCCATGAAAGAGAAAGTCATAGTAAGCTCCGACGTCAAACGCAGGCTCACCGTGTGAGTATTTTATACTTGCAATTTGCAGATTAGGATCGGATATATCTGTCCCAGCTGTGCTGATCCATGCGCTCCCTAAGTTTTGATAGGCATATTTAATATGTACGCCATACGAAAAATGATCGCTGACCTTCTGTGAAAACCCGATACCAACAGCAAACGCCTGTGGACTGAATGTCCCTGTCTCGACATAACCTTCTGCATTATTAGCACGCCTTGTCCCATAAAACTGACCATAATCCATAAATATCCCATCAAAGACAAGAACTCCAAAAGTTCCCAACCTGACCCCAAGCGCTGGAGCAAAATAGTTTATGCCTGCAATCCCCTTTGTGTAACTAATGTTCAAATCGAGGCTCCTTTCGATCCAGCCGACTCCAGCAGGATTCCAGAAGATTGCGTTAGAATTGGTTATTGTTGCAACCCCGCTCCCTCCTTTCCCCATTGCCTCAGCAGAAACAGGGTTTTCCAGAAATCTAAAACCAACTTGAGCTTGCTCGGTCTGAGCAGCGGCTACTCCTGCCAGAGTAAGGAGAGCGACAAATACCCATGATGGATTTAAAATGAGTCGTCCAGTCAGACTTTTAACATAATTTCCTGTCATTTTCTTATCTCCATGGTTCGAGTGACAAATCATTTTTATCTTACAATGACAAATTTCACAAACTGGTCGGGGAGCTTTTGGCCATTTAACCCTTCAGAGTTCGTGACCGCGAGAAGATAAATTCCACTGGCAACGTACTGGTTACTCTCTGTTCTTTGATCCCAGGAATCATCAGCTTGACCATAGTGTTCCCACCTTTTCACCAAATCGCCCGTCTCTGTATAAATTGCAAGCGTGCATTTAACTGGCAAATTGACGAAAAGAATTTTATCGGGCGTCCCTGAAAAGCCAAGTGCACCAGCAGCTACTGTGGCTGGATTGGGAACAACTCTAACGTTTCCAGCAACACTGAGTCCCGGTTTAAATGAAGTTGCAGGAACTGTAGTCATTGTTGCATATCGAGAGCTTTCCAATCTCATGCCAGGATAAATACCATTGTTTTGAGATCCGTTATCTACAGCAGTCACAGCATAATAATAATTTACTCCTCTCACAACATTTGTATCCTCAAAACTGGTTTGATTTCGGTCGTGTGTCTCATAAACCAGCTCCCATTTAGCATTGCTACCTTTATCCAGTGGATCATCAACATAAAATGCCCCCGCCTTTCTGTACACCCTCCATGCGTACCAGTCGTCAACTCCAGTGATTGCATCTTTAAAATATGATGGATCCGGGTAAGACCAGCTGACAGTAATCCTGTCTGGACCACTCTTTACCATGATATCCGGAGGTGGCGGGGGAGATGGCACAGGCTTGCCCTGACTAATCTGGTTCCAGGCCCAGTAAGCGCGATCTATCGAATTCACCAATGAGTCTCTACCTGCAGTCAAAATTAAACTGTCCTTGACTGCGTCACTTATCTTTCCGCTGAACCACGCCCGACCTATGCTGTCAGCTTTTTCATATGATATTGACCCGGCAGCAATTGCGTAGACAAATGTAACTGAATCGTATTCAGAAGCAGAGGAATTCTTTGTCAAAGTGTATGGACCAACTGTAATGAACCTCATCGGTCCCTTTTGAGGACTTGTTGCAAGTCCGGCAGTAATGGGATCCAGTGGAAATTTTCCCCTGCTGTCCATTCCAATGTATGTATCTCTTAAGCCTACATCCCTTCTCCCCCAGAGATCTGCTACGATGCTCGCATGCGGCATCGAGAAGGGCTGACCTGGATCATCGATTGAGTTAGAAGTTGAAACTGGTGCGTAAAGGAGTGCATAACCGGGAACTTGTGTGGAATAAAGATGACCTGTATTTCTATCAGGGTCACCACTGTTATCTCTTGATCCATTTGGATAAGTAGGTGATCCAGATATCCCTGAATTCCAGTAATCCCAATAATAAGCAACAAGAAGGTTTTTTCTCTGGTTATTCGAGACAAGCCTGGAATTCATGCTTACCCAGCTATCAAGATCGTCTTCTCCTTCGTAACCCCATGTCCCATAGACATACTCATTCCCACCCATTGACGGACCAAAACTCATCGAAAATGGCCACCACATTGTGATTGACTGGTCAGGTAGCCGTTTCTGGATATGCTGCTTCGGCAATGCAACTTCACCTGTAAATTTCAAGGTTACTTTCCATATCGCAACGTTCGACAATTCTGGGTTGCTGAAGGCGTAAATCGTCACATGGGCACGCATTCCGTAAGCAGGTATGAGGTCATTAAATTCACAAACCTCATCAGCCTCTAACTTTGGATCAACCTGCCAATTGTACTTTGGGTTAAGCTTTACACCATCCACATAGATGTCAGGTGGTCTGTAACGGCGGCGCTCCCATGTCCAGTCCGTAGTTGCTGCACTGATATAAGGGAAATCAGCAAAGTATGGATGCCTGACCCCAGCAGTATCGACAAGTCCACTGTCTGACAAGCAAATTGGACTGAAAATTTGATATAGTAAATTCGAAAGGTAGTGATCAGCTGGCCAGTAAAAATCATAGTCTGGACCCCCATCAGCAAAGTTCCAGCTGTACTCGTTCACCATACCGCCATCTCCGCGAGTTTTACTCAAAGACCAGTGAATCGAGTTGATGTCAATTACCATCGGGGGTGCACTCATATCAGGTTGGGCAGGTGAATTAGAATTCCACAAGAGCAAGGCAAAGACTAAAAACATACTCGTGCGTAAAATGTTTTTTAACATTTTCTGTCTCCTCACTTAACATAAAGAATCGGTTTAACTACCGCTCTCCCATTTTCTGTCAGTTGGACAAAGTAGACACCACCAGGCAGAAATGAAGCATCAAACAAAATCTTGTGTACACCTTGATTCTTATAACCATCCACAAGCCGAGCAACTTTTCGTCCAATCACATCGTAAATCATAACAGCTGTCTGCCCCGGCGCAGGGAGAGAGTATAAAATTGTTGTAGCGGGATTGAATGGATTTGGATAGTTCTCTAATGAAATACCATAAACAGGATTAGACATTGTCTGATGAAAAGCTGTGACCTCATTCAAATCCTTCCAGACGGTCTCCAACAACGGTTGAGAGCCATTTGAATAGTCGTTCCCCAGGCGCCATATAATCACCCCTCCCAAATTTTTCCCTTTCAAGAACTCACATTTCAACTTAATTGAAAGTGTATCATCAAATGTGATTATATGAGTGGACGAAGGATCTGTTAAATATGGTACTTTTGATACGTTGTCCCAATGATAAGTCCATCCAGAATCTTCGTAACCAATTATCCGGGAATAAGGCACTGATGGCACGCTTCCTGTCCACGGCATGTATAGACCTGCCGATTGAAAGTTGTACCCGTAAAAAGCCAGGCCCATAAAGAGCTTAGAAGAGGGTATGGCCGTATTCTGAATAAACTCATTAAGCGATGAGCTAACCGAGCCATCCGTGCACCCAGTACTTGGAAGCGGGTCATACAGAGGAGCAACAAAACCCGAGTGTGGAGTCCAGGATCCGTGATAATCATAGGTCATTACCCCGAACCAATCCACAATATTTTGAAGAGCCGAATAATCGTAAGAACTACTCAAATAAGATGGTACGGCAAGGCTAACGGAGAAGTTCTTACCTGTTGATGAGAGAGAATCGCGAATTTGACGAATCATTTGAACAAGATTATTGCGATCTGAGCTCTTCGGGTATTCCCAGTCGATATCTACACCATCGTAGCCGTTCTGCAGACAAAACTCTTTTAGATTTCCAGCAAATTTCGCTCTTGCATCTCCATTAGCAGCTATTGACGAAAAACCGGAAGAATTTCCCCATCCTCCAGCTGAAACCACAACCCGAACTCCATTCGAGTGGGCAAGTGCAATAAGCTCGGGATAGAGAAAGTTTTGCCAGGTCGCACCCGACTCCAGTCCAATCGATCCATCCTGACCAGGCACTATAAATGCATGAGCTATTACGCTAACATTACTGTACTTGATGTTCGTATATGGAAATGCGAGCCGGTCCCAGAAGTAATAGTACCCAACCACTGTTTTCTGAGATGCAAAACAATAGATAGGAAAGACTATCAGGAAGAGGGTAATAACTCCAGCTTTCATAATTTTACTCAATGTTGAACGAGATTTCATTTTTGTCACAGGTAAAATGCAATGCTACTATATGTTAACCCTGACTCCAAGCAACACCCTTCGCGGGTTGAGAAACAATGGTGCCTGCCACCAGCCAATATTAATGTAAGGCTTTTTAGAAGAAGGAATTTCTCCCCACTTGTCATTCCCCTTCATATTACCTGAATTAAAAGGAAGATGTAGAGAGTTCTTGTATGCGTCCAATTGATCCAGAAGCATGTTAGATGTCTGAAGCCTCTTTTCGTTCAGGACATTCTGAACGGTCAAAATTAGTTCAACGTTTGCGTTCCTTATATTTATAGTTTTCGAGAGCCTCATGTCCAGGTTTGTATAATCTACAACATCAACCCACTCTTGTTTTTTTATGTCAGGTTCCTGCGGGTTCCAGAGCATCTTCCCGCCTGACTGCCAATCAAAAAGTAAGTCCAGATACCAGCTCCCTAATACGGAGCTTCCTAAGATGCGTGGACCCCAATCTGGTGGTGTGTGAATATTTAGATCGACATGAGCGCGAGGTTGTGGAATAATCGTGGTGATATTAGCAGATCTCATCGCATTACTAGCTTCTAATTGATTCTCATAAATGTACCTCAGCCCACTTTGTCCATATGCCTGCATCATATAATCATAATTTGCCCAGAAGGTTATAAACCGACCCATATTTTTTTGCAGTCGCAACTCCACACCATCTATGTTATCATAACCTGCTGGTACGTATAATGTGACTTCATTCTGATGATAGTAATCTATATATGTCTGAGGTAAGGGCTGGTTTGTTTGATTTTTGTAGTAAAAAGATACCGTGGCAAGAAAATCTCTCAAGAAAGTTTGTTCGTAGCCAAATTCATATGAAACCGTCCGGGCCATTTTCAAGGAGGGAGAGGGAATTGTGACCGCAGCAGGGTAAATCGATAAGTCATAAACAAACGGGAATGATGGGCGCTGGTAGAAATGACCATAGTTAAAGAAGAGCTTGCTATTTTCTGTCACAGGGAAAGAAACGGACAACCTTGGAGAGACAGGAATTTGAGGTTTTGTTGAAGTTGTTGGCCAACCGGGTGGCGAACTCAGCATATTCTTGTAAATTAACCAGGCTTGATATGAACCAAAGCCGCCCGGGAGGTTCGCATAGATATTGTTATAGAAAGCTGTATAAGCGGGGTCAGGTGGATTAGTCACAATAAAACCATTTTTTTGTGGATTCCAGTAATCCACCCTTACTCCAAGGTTTGCAACCATACCCTGAAATTCGAGCTTGTCCTGTATATACAGGCCTCCTTCAAGGGGGGTGACATCATAATACTGCCACAAATCCGGCGTCCAGGAAATTTGTGATTGGAGCCATGTCCCACTGTATACATGTAGTTTTGTGACCCTCAAAGAGAACCCTGCTTCCAGCTGGTTGTGCTGGTTTACCTGCCACACGAAATCACCATTCAAGTCGGTATACCATGTATACGATGAGTCAGATCTTTGCTGACCACCTGCTAACTGGAACATCCCTAACTCATCTGCAATAAAGTTCGTGGATCCATTAGGTGTACCACCAGCTGGAATTTTCAAAATGCGGATTGCCCCGGGCACAGGAGAGTTGTACACGTCGTGTCCAACTAAATACCAGTAGGAGCTTGTTGAACCTGTGTCAAGGACAAACGAGATTAATCTATGATCGTTATACTGGAATTGTGCATCGATTGTAAAGTATGCAGATGGAGATAGTGTATGGGTATATCGCGCACCTCCAAGGATGTACCTCTGGTTGTATAGCTGCATCCTGCTTAAGTTAAATATCTGTGAAAAATTTCCATCGCCAATTAATCTTGCCTGTTGCCTAATCGAACTTTCAGTATTCGTCAGAAAACCAAAACTTGATGAAGACTCCTGAAGTGCGCCTCCGTAGGTGCTCCCCGCCCCACTATTGAGAGTATGTACATTGGCATACATTCCTTCAATGGTAATCTTGTTCAATGGGTCTAACTCTGTTGTGATCTTCAACTGACCATTCCAGTCAATGTAATTATCTCTGGAGCCAATTGGATAAGCGAACTGTGTTCTCTCGTACTTTCCCCCAATTAAAAAAGTGCTCTTCCCTAAATAAGTCCCGAGTAAAGGAATTCCCTCGCCAGGTACAGGGCCTGTCAAGCTTCCTTCGAAATAAAAATCAGGTTGAGTTGCTATTGGGTATTGAGGATGATGCAATTTCCATACAATTAATTTTTGTATTGAATCCAGCTTAACCCCCTTGGGTAAACCAAGCTGGGTGTATGTTCCCATCCGCGGATTTGTCCATCCCTTGAATCCCCAGAATTGTGATGGTACTGCCATGCTGTCTGCGTGGGTTTGAATGCCATGCATAGCATATTTCCCAGTGAACACCTGGTAAATAATTGATTGGTCGCTCCACGGGTTGTCTCCAAAAAACTTTTGATAACCCCCAGGTGTCATGTTGTAGTTGACAGACAGGCTGTATCGCTGCCTACTCCCTTCCTTTGTAACAGCATTGACAAGCCCTGATTGCACTCCACCATACTTTGCTTGAAACCCTCCTGTCATCACCTGTAATTCCTGGATTGTGGTGGAGTTAAATGAGAGGTAGGAATTTTCTGAACGAGGATCCTGAAGCGACATGCCATCCAGACGCACATCAGTCTCCCTTATTGCCCCTCCCCTTATGCTCAGTCCATGTCCTTGATTGTTATCAACAAGCTCCACGCCTGCAAGTTTCCCTATAAACTCATCCACGCGGGTCATGGGAGCTTCCTCTACCCTTTGTGTATGAACAATTTCCTGTGTTCCAGCGACATCCGGTTTTATAACGGGCTGCCTGTAGACCACCTCCACACCTGTCATCTGAATTGCACTTTGTTCCATTGAAAAGTCAACGGTTACAGTTCTATCCGCCTCGACCAAAACTCCTCTCTGAATTAACTGTACATAACCAACCATCCTTGCTGAAATATTGTAGACCCCGGGGTGGACATTCAGTATAACATAGTAACCGTTGACGTCGGACACTGTCCCAATTTTGGTATCTAACTTTACCGGCTTTCCAGCAACCCACTGGGAATCAATGACGATAGTTGCCCCGACAAGCGGTTCCCCTGTTTTTGCATCTACAACCTTCCCTGTAATTTTTCCCCCTGCTGCATAGAGGAGGGAACTGGAGAACAAAACGAAACAGAAAAATATGGTATGAAAAGGGTGACTGCTATTGCTGTAGAAATCTTTCATACAACTTCCTCCTTAATGACTCCGAAGTACAGTGCATTTCGTTTAGGGTAAGAAATTCTGGAGGAAGGTTTGCAGTAAATGTTGGAGAATGGCGATGAATCATTCCTGTGCTTGAGGAAAAATCCACAGTAACTGGTGGGATCACAAGGTTAGGGGCTATCGAACTTGTAACCAGGTCGCGAATACCGCAAACCTCCTCTTTAAGTTCAACGAAACCGTCGCTGCTGAATATCGACAGCAGCTTACGTAGCTAATATAAGAATATCTTTTCCACGTGTCAAGTGCATGAAGTAACTAACCGCTGCCAATCATAGTCCCCCTGGTGGCATACACTATTAACCAGCCATTCAGCACTTAAGAACCTCCTCAACGCAGCGTTGACATGATCAAGAGTCGTGAGCGCGTCTATTCATCGATAAGCAGAGCCTATGAATCATCTTATTAGTCCCCTCAACAACACTGGGTCAAACTTCATTCTGGACACAATTAAATCACGAGCATAGTCCACCTTCCCCCAGGTGTTCCATAACAACGCACCCCTAAGAACGCCATCTTTACCATAATAAATGACCCCCTTATGAAACATTTCATCCCAATCTTCAAAAATTTCGTCTTCAGAATCAAGTTCACCTACCGCTTCATAACCATGATCAAACATATCAGAGTAAAAAAATGGAAGATGATCATACCTGAGTTGCGCACCTGCCATATTCATTCCCGCAATTTTCCCCATTGTATTGGCATTATCCTCATGTTCAACCCGCAGTCGCCTGCCAAGGGGAGGGCTATAGAAATTAGCCACATCACCTGCAGCGTAAATATCTGGACCCGACGTTTTGAGAAACTTGTCTACCATGATTCCATCACCTGTAGAAAGACCGGCTTCTTTTGCAATCTCAACATTGGGGGTTATGCCTATGCCCGCGACAACGGCATCAACAGGAATACCTTTTCCTGGGGCTGTACTAACCCATAGATTCTCCCCTCTTCTCTCGATCCTCTCAACCCGCCCGCCAGGTATGACGTCAACTCCCTTATCCAGATAATATTGATTCAAAAATAATGAAAGATTAGCAGGGTAGACTCTTTTCCCTATTCCCTCTTCTGGAAAAATCATCGTTACTTTTTTCCCATTCATAGCAAGAGCGGCAGCTATTTCTGAGCCAATGAACCCACCACCAATGACAACAAAATTCATAACTTGCTTTGAAATTTCGTTGAGCTTTTTATAATCTTCAATAGTTCGAAAGTAAATAACGTCATCTCCTCCGTTAGAAAGTCTCCTTGGCCTTCCACCCGTGGCCAGAAGAAGCTTCTCATAATGATGAATATCACCTGTGGAAGTCTTTATTACTTTCTCTGAAGGAATGATTTGAACCACGGTTACCGAACCAAAGAATTCTACATTATGACTTAATGTTGATCTCCAGATGGATTCAATTGACTCGCCCTTCCAGAGAGACTTCGATAATGGAGGTCGATTATACGGTGGGTCTTTCTCTTCGCTAAAAATTGCAATAGTTCCTGAACTGTCCAGCTCCCTTATGCCGGTGACAGCAGCATCGGCTGTCATTCCGCCACCTATTATAATGTAATTGTATCTGCTCAAACCTCTCTCCTTGTATTACATCCTATGTCTAATCATACATTTTAAACATTCTCCAATAAATTAAGTTCCAGTAACTATGAATAGTTGTGCAACCAGAATCATCACTTTTCCGCATCCACATGATAAACTTTTCAGCTTGTGATTGCCATTATAATATTGGCATGCTTTCCCTTGTTCTGTACGCTCGTAAATCCTTTGTCTGGCAACTTCCAGAATTGGACGCAGCTTCTCTTCTATCCCTTTTAAAACAGATAGATCACGACCCAAGACCCAGTATTCCTGAACATTACTATTATTCTTTCCCTTCTGTGCTTTGCCGTTGGCATATCTTATTTATGTTTTCTATGCCTGATACTTAACTTTAGCAGGAGATCCCTTATCATTGCAAGCAACCAATTGAATCTTTCTTCCGCTACCTCTATCCTGGCACAAAGGTGCCTCTCCCAACCCTTTCTTCCAATGTTATCGATGTCTTGAGACGCTTGCTTCGGCAATTTGACTTTCGGAAATTAATTAGGTACATTTTTGAGGCAGCAAGGCAAATGGACGAGTCGTCTAACAGTTGGGATTTAAAATTCGGGCTGTTCGGAGTATTGCATAACGAACTGCAACAAAGGATTTATTGCCAAGAAGGCATCAGGGCTCATGGGAGTTCCCTCCTGTCCTTCGTTAAGCATTTCGCACCCAAGCATCCATGTGAACTTACAAGGAGAGATATCCAGGAATATTTACTGAATCTAACCGTCCAGAAGAATGTCTCATCAGCAACAGTCAATCAAGTATTCTATGGGCTCACGTACATTGAGCTGTAAATATACCGTTTTGAATTGGTAACATTCCCCGACGAGGAAAACCAGACTGCTTCCTGTTGTTCTTAATCACAAAAAGTGCTGAAGGTTCTCGATGTAATCCACAATCTGAATTACAGGGCAATTTTAATGTCAATATACCCTGCAGGTTTACGAGTTGAAGATATCGACACTGCCAGGAAAATGATATGCATCCAGGTCGTCAAATGGAAAGACAATAGATATATGATGCTTTCAAAGATTGTTTTGAGACAATTAAGAGGATGCCATACGAGATACAAATTACAAAGATCTATAATTGAAGGCGTAGAAGGATGGGAACACATTTCTGAGGGGAGTATGCAGGAAATGTTTGAACGATCAGTTAAACGATCTGGAACTGGCAATGTAGCTTCTGTTCACCCCTTAAGGAATCCATCCAATACACATTTGTTGGAAAGTGGAGTTGATCTACGCCATGCGTAATTATTTTATGAACAAGTTTTCAACGATAAAAACAATAGGAGGAACTATCATGAAACAAATTATTTTCACATTTATCCTGACAATTACCATATCCGCTGCGGCATTAGCTCAGGAAGATGCAGAAGGATGCAAAGACCATCCTTTGTTCAACCGTATGCCCAGCTATCATATAAGCCAATGTCAACAGGTTGAATTCGGCTCTATGAAATTCCCAGTAGGAAAACCCGACCCCCAGAATGGTAATTTAATAAAATCTGAAGTCGTTGAAGGAAAAATAACGGCTTTAGAATATTACTTGAATGAAGGTGCAACACCAGCGTCGGCACTGCAGATTATGCGAAACTTTCAAAATGCGGCCAAACAAAATGGTGGAGTTATTTTAGGCGAATATCAGGGAGGGTGTACAGGAATATATGAATACCAAGGCAACGATATTAATTTGGGTTGCATTCCATTTGGTAATGGTTGTACCTATTGGAGTACAACGATTGAACTAACGAAAGGCAATAAAGAAATATGGCTTTATGTTCAGCCAACCGACGATGGGTATTTTACGGTCATTGCTGAAAAAGAAGCTATGAAGCAGGATATTCAGGCAAACGAAATGTTTGATGCATTGAATAAAGAAGGTTACATTGCCCTTTACATTAATTTCGAAACGGGTAAAGCTGACATTAAACCCGAATCACAAAAAATTATTGATCAGATAGCTCAGATGCTGAAGGACAATCCTACCCTGAATATTAGCATTGAGGGACACACTGATAATGTTGGAACTCCCCAGTCCAATCAAATTCTTTCGGAAAATAGAGCCAAAGCAGTTATGAACGCTGTTATAGAAAAGGGCATCGATAAAAGCCGTCTTTCATCGAAAGGTTGGGGACAAACTAAACCTATCGCCGATAACAATACTGAAGAAGGAAGAGCAAAAAATCGTAGAGTAGAAATTGTGAAGAAACCTGAATTGACAAAGTAGACTTTGTACCGTCGAGAAAATGAAGGAGCTTTTATTTTTATCGCTGGGTGAGATGGCGCTAATGATAGCAGCCGTGGTACAGGCACAAAACAAGTGTGGTAACTCATGAATCAGTAAGGTCACTTTCTTATTCCCCTGAAAGGGAAAATGCCTGTACCAGATGAAGGCACTTCCATTGAACCGAGCACAATGTTTGGGAGTAGTGCAAAGATGGTAATTAATATTCAGAAAATGATAGGAAAAAATGATTAAAAATCGGAGGGCAATAAGATGACCAAAAGAAATGGGTTTTATAGTAAAGAACCTTTTTGGATACGTCCATCATTACTCAGGATTTTCATCAGTATTAGCACTATTTTTTTATTTACTAATCACGCTCGGACTCAAGTAATCCATAAACTTTCCGAAAGCGAAATCAGATGTGTAATTCCTGCTTTGAAGGCAGAAGTTGCTGCCTATAGTCAGTTTAAAGAAGCGCAAGAAGATGAAAAGTTCGCACGTAGGAAGCTTTTTGAAGAAATTAAATCGGGAAAAGTTGACCCTCTCGATTGGCTGAAGCACCATTCAAAATACGTCATTGTTCCGCCGGGAGTCATCTATCAACCCGAATGTTCGCGTATCGCATCCATCTTAGGCGGTTTGATATTGGAAGCTAGCAGAAAACAGGAGGATATGTCTCGGGATATGATTCTGAATGTGACACCCACAGCTATCTTCACCTTCGGAAAAGAGATCCGCGCCATCAACAAACAATGGCTTATCAAATACAGTAAAAACGACACAAGTTACAGTAATGACATTTTATATAACGTAAACGACCCAAGTTATAATGAACTGCGTTCCATTCTTGATAATGCCCGTTCCTTTTATTCAAAGAAGGGCTTCTCAACTCAGTATGGGGAGAGAGGGGACAACATACTTTTCGAGCCTCTTGATGCTGAAAGTGAAGTTATTGGATATGTAGAATCTTTGAATTGGCCTGCTTACTATCCTGATTTTATGGACCTGAGGAAAGCGTGTGCCTCACTTCCCGTAGGACCAATCATAGAAATCGAAGCAGGCGAAAAGCTTATCGAAAAGGTTTTTAAACCGAAGGAAATAAAATTAGGTACTGATAACAGCGAGGTAAAAAGAAGTTTACAAAAATGCGGTATCACGGAGGAACAGTACGGAGAAATAGTGGGGGCTTTGGTGATGGCCCGAAAGGATATTGGAAATCCAGAAGAGGAACCCAGACCACTCGATTTTACCCCAACAACATCAGAAGAGGAACAGGCAGTTCAGGAATATGAAAGAACAAGGCAAATGATGATAGAAGAGATAAAGATTAAGAAAAACAATATTGAACTCTATAAAAAATACAAAACAGAACTTGATCCGATTCTTGATGAAATTCAAAAATATATGAGTGGGCAATAACTGTCCTGGTTCAAAGTGATCGAGCGCAAGGTGAGGGCATTCGTCTTTTTATTCTGCCAATTAATTAGCCTGGTAGCTTTTTCACAAGCCACCATTCCCGACTCCAACAGGATTCCAATTGACTCAGTTAAATCAACGCACAATCGGATGAGCCTGTTTGGAGGAGGTCTCAGCATATCTTTTGACCAGTACACCACTCCACCAGGGAACACTCCGTCATTTGGGCAAGTTCTTGGGGGTCAATATCAAATACGAATTGGACCAGTGTTTGGTGGTGGAGCAATCGGTATCATAATGGTACCCTATTCGTATTTTAATTGCTATTCATTAGTTGGTGGGGTATTGATAAATGGCTTTGAGGCAAAAGTTGGAAAAATGCTTATTGATAACAAGGCATTCGTTACCATGGAAAATCCTAGAAGTTATAATTACACATTTCTAAGTGTAGGCAAGCGTTTTGGCACGCATCTTTTTGTGGAGCCAGAGCTAACTTTAGTGTTCCCGCTCGACGGGGATTATTGGGATTATCGACTTCCACCAGTAGGTTATGTTCACGTAAGAGAACGTTATCATCTCAGGGATGCCTTTATTGGTCTCGGGGTGCGGTTTGGAATTGGATTTTAAATCAACAAAAGTTTACCTGCCGCTGTTATTTCTCCCCATTATAGCCATCTGAAATTCTATCTACGAGCTCTTGTATTTGTTCAGGCGACGGAAGTTGCTTTCTTAAATTTTTAGGAAGTTTTGAGGTAATTTTGTATGTGGCAGCGCCAATTAGGTGAATCAAGACATTTTTTGTCCAACTTAACTTCTTACTCGTTCGTATATAAAATTCTCGCTCTAAGTTATCCTTGCACTTTCCAAAAGTGTTACATTATGAGACCATGGAATTTCTAGCACTAATAGTGCGAGTTTTTGAAAAAAGTCAAATTCCAT